>Ga0307375_10000080_pt1 | contig 127722 bp, 132 predicted proteins | sample TR1MG_FD_202531 | JGI IMG/M metagenome (GOLD analysis project Ga0307375, IMG submission 202531) | Soil microbial communities from Risofladan, Vaasa, Finland - TR-1 | ecosystem: Environmental > Terrestrial > Soil > Coastal area > Acid sulfate soil | place: Finland: Risofladan, Vaasa... | reverse complement strand
ATTTTATCGGTGTCTGTTTTTGAGAAAACCCGGCTATCACAAGCCTTCGCAGGCAGTGGGCAGTTCCCAGATCCGACGGACTTTTATAACCAACTAAATTTGTTCGACTTTTAACCGGACACTACTGCTTCAAAATAGAGACTTTGGCCGTTCAATGAAACGATGTAGTCAGGCGTCCGAGTCTTTTCAACGGGGACTCTCTCCCACGATACTGCGTGGCTATCGCAGAACGACTCGAAAAGGGCTTCAGCCTCGGGCTTTGAAGTCATAGCAGCCAATTTCGCTCAATCACGAGCGCTCGCTTGTGTGCCGCATAACGTCTGACATAAGTGTCGCGCTTGATGGATGGGTTAGCCGTGTGTACCTGCAAGCGATCTTTTATATTGTTCAATCGCATCCTCGTAAGCAATGTTGATGCGCATTAGTTGTTGTGCTTGTCCAAGAGTGCCGTAAGCATTCAAAGTGGCAATTTCGTGCGTGGCTCGGAAACGCATTTCTATGGGCAACTCCTCGTCATTGACGATATCGTAAAAATAGCCATCAACAGATGCTTGGTGATCGCCGGGATCTGGAAATTTGTTTTCAAGCAGAAAATCCAGCAAATGTTTTGACATCTGCTTTCGACCGACTAGCTGAAAGTGTGCCCAGCCGAAAATAGAATTCTTCGTCCAAATGGCGAAGTAGAGAATTTGCAGGCCAAAGTAGGCCGCTAGGAATCCAATAAATCCTCCGTCAAACACTACCGCCAGAATAATCGCGATGGCAATATCAGGAATAGTAGCGATAGCTACGTTGATCCAAAAATTCCTTTTGAGCTTACTCTCAAAACGCATATTTGTTCCTCTGTAAATGGCTAACGTGAAATCGACATCAAGAGTGAAACATAGCTGTTCCTGCGCCATGGTTTTGTCCGGACAATGACAGGGAGAGCCTCTTTTTATGACAATTGGGCCACTATAGGTCTTTGTTCGGGTGGATACAAGCGGTGCTGGGTTTTGAGTGCGCTGCGCGCAGATATTTAGATGCCGGGGGCTGCCCGGCAGCAGGTCACTTCATTTTGCTTGCCCAAAATACAAGTAACCAAACAAAAGGGCACCCCGCCGCACCGGCCCTTCGGGCTTCCCTCGGTTTTCCGGGCAAATCGGGCGGCCGCGTTAAACTCGGCCTTTGGCCTCAGACAAACGCAGCCGACTGCCCCCGATTCCCCCGGAAAACCGAGGCGGTGCAGAGGGGGATTTGGGTCTTGTGGGCGGAGCCCGGTTTTTGGGTGCCCTCCCCGCTGGGGAGGGCTGGGTGGGGAGGTTTGGGTTTGGTTGTTCCGTCCCCTTGATTCGCCGCCGAGTAGCGCAGCCAAGTCGGGGGATTTCGGCGAGGACTGTTTGAGCGCAAAGCGCGAGTTCCGCAGCCGCCCGGCTTGGCGAGCAACGCAGGGAACCCCGCAGGGGCGGTGGATGGGTGTCGCCTTCTTTGGGTTACCTTTCTTGGCGAAGCAAGAAAGGTAACCAGCTGCCGGGCTGCCCCCGGCAATCAAACAACGCGCGAAGCGAACAACCCTCCCTTGCCCATCCAGATTCAATATTTCGGCACGGTATCCCCCGCCTGGGCATGGTGATACCAGCCCTCCAGCGATTCCGCCTGCACCCCGTCAGCAGGTGACCAGGGAGCGTAATTGGCCTCGGCGATCGGCGCATAAGGGCCCTGCTTGACCTCGAATACCACCGTGCCGGCTTTCAGGGATGCCACCGCATGCCAGGTGTTGGCCGGGATTTCCACTGCGGTGACTTCTCCTCCTGCCGCCAGTTCGATCCGCTCCAGCACCCTTCCGCCGTCGTCGAAAACCAGCAGCGCCACGGCACCGCTCAATATCAGCAGGATTTCCCAGGTTTCCGGCTGCATGTGGCGGTGCGGCCTGACGTAGGTGCCGGGCTCCATGGCGATGCACAGGCGCTGGACCGGGTCGTCGAGCTGGGGGTGCAGGTTGTGGTGCGCTCGCAGGCGCGGTACTGCCGCCGCCTGGGTGGAGAGGGTGGTGAGGAGGGTCTTGTCGATGCGTTTCATGCACGCTTTCTGGCTTCGTTAATTGGGATCAGGGGAATTACCCGGCGCACCTTGCTGCCGGTCACGGGTGCGGCAGCCTCGCCCTGCGGCTGCTCGTCGGGCTGGGCCGGCACGTGCTGCATCACCTTCGCCAGCATGTCGGCGTCGAGCCGCGCCTCCGCCTGGAACTGGCCGGCATAGGCCGATTCTTCCTGCTTCAGCTCGTAGCAGTTGGCGCCGCTGATATCCATCAGCACCGCCGCCATGCCCGCCTCGCGGAAGGCGTGGTGGCGCTTGATGAAAAACTGGCTGCAGCAGGCGCCGACGTAGGCCGCCACACCATCGCTCTTCATCTGGCCGAGCGTGACGGTGAGGTGCTCGTAGTCGGTGATGGTGGTCACCTGCATGTTGCGCTCGCGCGCCAGGCGGTAGGCGTCGCCCACTTCGCACTTGCCGCATTCGACGCAGTCATCCTCATGGCGCCATTTGCACCAGGCAGGCTTGGCGCAGTAGGGCAGCAGCACTACCGAAGCCTGCGCGAGGATGGTGGGGGTATCGCTTTCGATGCCACGGGTCAGCACCATCAGGCTGTTGGCTTGGGCCGTGCTCAAGCCCATTCCCCGTTGCTGGCCGAGCTTGTTCAGCACCAGTTGCAGTAGATGGCAGATGTCGTCCATCGTGAAGCCGACCAGGTCGCAGCAGTTTTCGGCAAAGAATGCGCGAACGGTGGGTTCGGACTGTGCCAGCGCCAGTCCGGTGAGGGCGCGCTGCAAGCGTTCCAGCGCGTCTGCCGGGTGCAGGTTGAGATCGCCGGAAAATTGAATTTTTGCGATGTGCCCTTCTTCCGCGTCTAGCCACAGGCGCACGCGCAGCAACCCGCCCGGCGTTTTGTGCAGCGCCTCGAGCGCGCCATCGTCCGCCTCGCTCCAATCGGTTTCGTTAGTTGTATCGTCATTCCCGCACCGGTTGGAATCCACAACTTCCGCGGCAGCGTCCGCAAAATCCACCCCCAGCGCATCCGCGATTCCAAGCCGCAGGGCCTGTTGCAGCATCGCATCTTCCGGCACTTCGCCAAGCAGCTCCTTCAGCGTGGACAGCCGCTGGCGAGCGCTTTCCAGACCGGTGACGGTGAGCTTTTCGGTCGGCGTGCGCAGCGCTTCCAGCATGGTTTTGATGTCGGCGTCGCAGAGCAGGGTGGCGTGCAGCAACAGCGAATCGCCTTGGATGGCGACGAAGGCGGAGGCGAGCTTGCGGCCGTCGATTTCCAGGTCGTTGGGGGCCTTGAAGCGCGCCTGGATACCGAGGTGCGCAAGGCCGTCGGCCAGCACCGCGCAGAAGCGGGCGAGGATTTGCGCCAGTCCCAGCCCGGCCCAGTCCATCGGGCGGCGGAAAATCAGGCTGATGCCCTGTTGGTTCTCGTCGAGGTAGAGCGCGCCGCCGCCACTGGTGCGGCGCACGGTTTCGATGCCGTGTTGGCGGCAGTAGTCGAGGCGGATTTCGCGGCCTCGTGCCTGGTGGCGACCGATGCTGACGGTTGGGCGGCTGCGGTGGAAGCGCAGCAGGTCGGGGCGCTCCCCATCGGCGTGCAACGCCAGCCAGCCTTGGTCGAAGGCGGCGTTCCAGCCGCCGTCATTCAGCCCGCTATCCCACACCTCCACGGAATTAGGCGGCATCCTCGGCGGCGGCGAGATAGCTCTGTTCGATGCCGGGGCGGCCGTGCCAGTAGCCGTCGCAGGCCCGGTCGGGCATCAGCTTGGCCATTTGCTGGATCGCGGTCTGGGCGGGGAGGCGGTTGTCCATGACTTCGCGGAATAGCTTGAGGATTTTGGCGGTGAAAAACGCCTGCGGGCTGACGCGCACCACGTCGACGCCGGTTTCGCGCATCGCATCGAGTTCGCCGATCAGGTTGTAGATGCTGGCGGACTGGGTCTGGGTGCCGTTCAGCGCAAGGAAGGGCTGGCCTTCGCGGGTGTTGAGGGTGAGTCCGTTGACGTAGTCCATGCAGCGGAACTGGCAGTCGTCTTTGGGCAGGTTGTGGTGGCGGGCGGTGAAGCAGCGCGCCGAGAAGGCCAGCGGCAGGCGGCCGTAGGCGAATACCTCGGTCTCCATCCCTTCCGGTCGGGCGGCCTGCATATGGGAAAGCGCTTCGCGCGACATTTCCACCGGCATTACCCAGCGCCTGGCGCCGAGTTCGGCTAGCAACTGCAAAGTTTGCGGGTTGTAGGTGTTGATGTGGGGTCCGGCGACAAAGGGGAGCTTGGCGGCGGAGAGCAGGTGCACTGCGCCCATGTCGTTGGCTTCCACCATGAATTTGCCGTTGCCGGCGATGCGGCGCAGGGTCTTCAGGTCGGATTCCGACTCGATCAGCGCTTGGCTGGAGAGCACCACTTCCTTGCCGGCGGCGGCGAGCTTGTCCGCGACTTCGAGCCAGTCTTCGGTGCGCAGGGTGTGGCGGCGCGAGCAGACGGTTTCGCCGAGGTAGACGATATCCACCGGCGAGGCGGCGATTCCGGCGTAGAAGTTGAAGACGGTGTCGCGTTCCCAGTAGTAGAGGATAGGGCCTAGTGCTAGCTTCATATTGGACTCATTTAATGACTGAACTTAACCGCAGAGGCGCAGAGACGCGGAGAAAAACCAACTATTCGAAGGTTTTCTCCGCGTCTCTGCGCCTCTGCGGTGAAAAATATTTCACTTCCACGGCCGGTGGTACGCGCCCAGGGTGTTCTGCTGCCCCTCGGCGACCTTGTTCAGTTGCGCCATCCATGCCGGGTTGACGGTATAGCTTTGCGGCGCGCGTGTGGCGGCGTCGATGGCGGAGCGCCAGACCTTGGTGACCTGCTCGACATAGGCCGGACTGCGCTGGCGACCTTCGATCTTGATCGCGGCGATGCCCATGGCGATCATCTCCGGCAGCATCTCCAGGGTGTTGAGGCTGGTCGGCTCCTCGATGGCGTAGTAGGTTTCGTTGTTGACCTCGAAGCGGCCCTTGCACAGGGTCGGGTAGCCGGCGTTTTCGTCCTTGCCGTAGCGGTCGAGGAGGATGCCGTTGAGGCGCGATTCCAGGCCGGTGGGGGTCTGTTCCCAGCGCACTGCCTTGGCCGGCGAGCACACGCCGCAGGTGTTGGGCGATTCGCCGGTGGCGTAGGAAGACAGCGCGCAGCGCCCCTCGACCATGACGCACAGGCCGCCGAAGCCGAACAGCTCGATTTCCACCGGGGTGTTTTTCACTACCTGTTCGACCTGGGCCAGCGACAGCACGCGTGGGATGACCGCGCGCTGGATGCCGAAATGCTCGTGGTAGAAGTTGATCGCCTCGTAATTTGTCGCCGAACCCTGCACCGACAGATGCAGGCGCAGGTTCGGGTAGTTCCTGGCCGCGTAGCGCATCAGGCCGGGGTCGGCCAGGATGACGGCGTCGATGCCGAGCTCGACGGCGTTGTCCACCGCGGCCTGCCAGCGCGCCCACTTGTCGGACTGGGGAAAGGTGTTGAGCGCGAGCAGCACCTTGGCGCCCTTGGCGTGGGCGTAGCGCACACCTTCGCGCGCGCTGGCCGGGTCGAAGTTGAGCCCGGCGAAGGCGCGCGCATTGGTGTTGTCCTTGAAGCCCATGTAGACGCAGTCGGCGCCGTTGTCGACGGCGATTTTCAGGGCCGGCAGATTGCCTGCGGGGCAGACCAGTTCGAGAGATGCTTTAGGCGACATATCTGAGTTTTTCCTCTGTTGCGGGGTGAACGAACTTGCCGGTTACCGAGTGGGCAAATTTGCCCTGATGGCTATCCCGCCTTCTCAGTTCCTGCTCGATCTTGTTCAGTACATCCCATTTCTTGGAACACCAGTCGGGGGCAAGCAGGATATCCCTGGCTGCGGTGCCGGTGACGCGGTGAAAGGCGATGTCCTCCGGCGTGCGTTCGATCAGGTCGGCGACGATGCGGGTGTAGTCCTCCTGGCTGAGCGGCTGGTATTCGCCGCGCCGCCATTCCTGGGCAAGCACAGTGTGCTTGACGACATGCAGCGGATGCAGCTTGAGCCCGTCCACGCCGTGCTCGATCACGGTATCCAGGCTGGCGCGGTAGTGGTCCTCGGTTTCGCCAGGCAGGCCGACGATCAGGTGGGCGCAGACGGGAATCCCGCGCTGCCGCGCAGCGGTCGTGGTGGCCAGGTATTCGGCCAGACCGTGACCGCGGTTTACCCGCTTCAAGGTTTCATCGAAGGCGGATTGCAGGCCGAGCTCGAGCACGACTTCGAAACCGCGCTCGCAGTATCCAGCGAGCAGGTCGAGCACCTCCGGCGGCACGCAGTCGGGGCGGGTGCCGACGGAGAGCCCGATCACGTCAGGCTCAGCCAGGGCTTCCTCGTACATCGCGCGCAATTGTTCGATCTTGGCGTAGGTGTTGGTATAGGCCTGGAAGTAGGCGATGAACTTTTTGGCGCGGGTGCAGCGGGTGATGGCGCGCCGGCCAGAATCGAGCTGCTCGTGCAGGGTGGGCGGCTTGCGCCCGTTGGGGCTGAACGACTCGTTGTTGCAGAAGGTGCAGCCGCCGATGCCCTTGCTGCCGTCACGGTTGGGGCAGGTCAGGCCGGCGTCGAGTGCGATCTTGTGCACACGCTCGCCGTGGCGTCGCAGCAGGAGCTGTCCGTAGGTATGTATGCGGTCTGAAAGAACCATCTGGCGTTAACGCGGTTGTCGGGTAAGAAAACGGAATTCGGGATCGTCAAGACCGATTAGGCTAGCATGTCGTGCCCCAAGCTTCAAGCTACCCATTCAGGATAGCCGTTCAGGTATGGCACAACGGTTTGTCGTCCGGATTTTCCACGCTACGGGCGATGGTGGTGGCGAGCTGGTGGATTTCGTCGATGCTGAGGCATTCCATCAGCCGGCCCATCATTGCCGGTTCGATGCGGATCGTGCAGGGTCGGCCATCGGCAAGGGTGATGCTGATGGCGGCCACATGCTTCAGGTCTGGTTCGGCAGTTTCCACCAACTCGGCCTGATCATCCATCAGCATCGCATAATAGGTTTCCAGCCGGTTGGCGACGAGGTCGTCCAGATCCTCCGGCACGGCGATGACCAGGCCCATCTTGTCATGCCTTTCCTGACAGGGGATGCCTAGCACCTGGGCGAATTCGGCGAAACGCCGGGAAATGCTGTCGTTGAAGAAGATGTATTCCATCATGGCAAGGTTCCTGGTTAATTTGCTTGAGGGTCTTGATCGCCACCGCGCGCTATAGCGACTGCTTGATTGCCAGCAAGGCCTGGTTGCGCAGTGTTCTCAACAGGCTCAGCTCGTTTTCCGGCATGTTGATGCAACCTGCCGGCTCCTTGTCGGCATAAATCAGAGCTACCGGTACGTTTTTGAGATTCAGCGGAAACAGCACGAAGGTCTGGGCGGTAACGGTCTTGCGATACCAGTCCGGGATGCGTTCCCTGATTTTCGCCTCGTTGATATCGGAAATCAGGATGTCCACGCCCTTCGACAGAGCGGCGTGGAATACATCCGGGGCATAGCTGAGAGGGAACTTGAAGGTCTTGATGGTCTGGTTGATATCCTCGCCGAAGCCGAATCGCCCGACCATGGCGTTCTGCTTGGCATCCTTGATGCATAGCAGAACGCGCTGAAAGCCCATGCTACGGTACATGGTTTCCAGGATCATGCGCAGGATGTCGTTGAGGGAGCAGCCATCCACCAGGGAATTGCTGATGTCCTGGATGCCGGCGGTGAGGATGGCCTGGGCATTGCCGGCATCCGGCTTGTTTCCCGTGTCTTCCGGCAACTTTGCCTGGGCCAGTGTGATTCCCTCTGTTGAGGTGATCGCCACCGTGTCCTGCATCTGCATTTCCGCCTCAGTCAGACTAGCGCCCTCAGCAGCGTGTTCCGATATGCCTTCCTTTATCGCCTCTCCTTGATGGCTGTGTCCCGTCCAGTTGGCGACTTGCTTGCCAATCTGGCTCTGCCTTATTCCCAGACGCACCGTACCGGCGAATTGAGTGATTTCGTCGAGGGCTTTTTCCAGGATCTGCTGTAACTGCTTTTCCTGGATCGGCATGCTGTCGCCGTAGCGCCCGGAGAGTTTTTTGATGGCCTTCAGCCGGTCCTCGCTGGGCGTCTTGGCAACGATTGCGCAGAGTTCATTGGAGAAGCTGGAGATGATGCGCAGCTTGTCCATGGGGGTTTTGGGGCGAGGAACGGAGTCGGGCGGCAGCTTGCGCATGCTGTGCACGATCTGTTCCGGGAAGCCCCAGGTCTTGGCGATGCCGATGCCCAGGTCCTGGTAGGAAATGCCGAGCACCTGGGCGGAAGCGATGTCTTCGTTGCATTCTTTCTGGGCCATGACCCTGTTTATGGTTTCGGCCTCTTCCTGAAAGTAGAACATGGCCAGGAGGCGCCCCAGGTTATGGAACATTGAGCAGATAAAGGCTTCCTCCGGATCCTTGACGTCTTTGGACTCGCCCTTGGCAATATCCTTGGCCAGGAGCCCGCTGAACAGGGTCTGAATGAATTCTTCCTTCAAGTGCGTCGCATGAGCCTTGTTCTGCATGTGTTCGAACAGGATCAGGGTGACGGCGATGTTGCGCACCGCGTCGAAGCCGAGAATGATCACGGCGCGCGAAATAGTGCTGATAGTGCCGCCGCCGTATGTGCTATAGAAGGCGGTGTTGACCAGTCTCAGAATCTTGTTGGTGAGGGCGAAATCCTTCAGGATCGAGTTGGAAAGCTTGTTGATGCTTTCCCGGTCGGAGGAAACCACACGGTTGATGGCGCTGACCGACTCCGACAGGGCCGGGAAATCGCCCCTGTGGCGCATCCGCCGCAGCAGGAAATCCAGCGTGCTTTGTTTCGATTCCGTAAAGGCAGTGGAGCGTCTTCATCGGCCAGCATGTAGGCGTGCAGTGCGCCCCCCATTTCCGCGGCGCTGGCATAGCGGTCGAGAGGCTTTTTTGCCAGAGCCTTGAGGATAATGTCGCCAAGCTTTTCGTCGATGGATATTTCGCTGCTCGGGGGGAGCTCGATCGGTTCGGAAGCGATGCGGTGCATGATTTGGTAAATGTCGTTGCCCTGTACTGCTTTGTGCCCGACCACCATTTCGTAAAGGATCAGGCCGGCGGCGAAAATATCGTTTTTTTCGCTGACCATCCGGCCGTCGACGTATTCCGGCGCCATGTAGGCAGGCGTGCCTATCCGGCCGTCGTTGTGCTCGCCCGGTTTGTCGGAGATGCGTTCGGCGATGCCGAAATCCATGACCCGCGGGATGCCTTCCGGGCTGATCAGGATGTTGGAGGGTTTGAGGTCCCGATGGATGATGCCGTTCTGGTGAGCATGGGCGACGGCATCGAGCACCGGGCCGATAATGCCGATTGCCTCGTCGGCGGGTAGAGTCCCCTTTTCCCGCAGCAGATCGGCCAGGGTCTGCCCCTCGACATACTCGAACACCAGATAGGGATCGCCATCGTATTCGCCGGCCTCGAAAATAGGTACGAGGTTGGGGTGACGCATCTTGCTGACGGTGCGCGATTCCTGGATCAGCGCCTGAATCTCGCTCTGCCGGTCCTTCTGTTCTGCGAAATGCAGGGTTTTAATCGCCACTTCGCGTTGCAGCTTGGGATCGTAAGCGAGATAAACCACACTCTGCGCACCCTTGCCCAGAATCCGGGTCAATTCAAATCGGTCTATTTTTTGTATGGCTTGATTCATGCTGTTTTCAGGGAGGTACTCGCTGCCTGGCTGTGTGGAAAAAAACGGGGGAATCGTTATACAACGCTATTCTGCAATAGATCCGGCAGATTGTCGCCTAGAGGCGCCTACTTTTGGTGAGCCAATCGCGGCCAGCCGGGTGGAACCGGAGTAAAATAGCGTTTTTCGATTGAATCAAGACCTATTTGAATTTGAATTCAATCCAACAATAAACCGCAAAAATCTTTCACCGCAAAGGACGCAAAGGTTCGCAAAGGGAAACTCCAACCCTCAGACATGCCAGCCTGATTGCTTTTCCTTCGCGTCCCTTTGCGTCCTTTGCGGTTAGTGTTTTTTTGATCTAGAAATGGAATCACATGTCACAAGTTAATACTGCCTGGCGCACGTTTTCCGCCGCGCCCCATCGCATGATGTTCCTGGCTGGTGCGGTACAGGGGCTGGCCGTTATCGCCTGGTGGCTGATCGAGTTGATCGGCCGCTATACTTCAGCATGGCTACCGCCGATCTGGGCGATTCCGGCTACCTGGGCGCACGGCTTCCTGATGATTTACGGGTTCTTCCCGTTTTTCATCTTCGGCTTCCTCATGACCGTCTATCCCAGCTGGATGAACGGTACCAAGGTGCCGCCGCGCCGCTATGTGCCGGCTTTCCTGCTGCTGGCGTGCGGCGTGCTGCTGTTCTACCTCGGTCTGCTGGCTGGAAAAGGGCTGCTGATCGTCGCGCTGGTACTGATGCTCGCCGGCTGGGGTATCGCTTTTCATGCTCTGCTCGACGTGCTGATCACCGCCCGCCACCCTGACAAGCTGCACCCCAGAATTACCAGCGTCGCCCTCGGCATGGGCTGGCTCGGACTACTTGCCTACCTGCTCTGGCTGGTGACCGGTAACGCCCTGTTCGCGGTGTTTTCCCTCAAGGCCGGAGTGTGGTTCTTGCTGCTGCCGATCTTCTTCACCGTCGGCCACCGCATGATTCCGTTCTTCTCCAGCCGGGTGCTGGACAACTATCAAATCGTCCGGCCCACAGGCGCGCTCGGTGTGATGCTGGTGTGCGCTTATGGTCACGGCATGCTGGAAATTCTGGGCTGGAACGCCTGGTTGTGGCTGTTCGACCTGCCCCTGCTGGCGCAGGCGATGTATTTGAGCGGGCACTGGCAGCTGCGCCGCAGCTTCGAAGTGCGTTTGTTGGCGGTGCTGCACGTCGGTTTTGCCTGGGTCTCTATCGCACTGGCGCTGTATGCTGTGCAGAGCCTTGCGCTGCTGGCTGGTGTCAGCATGCTGGGTTTCGCGCCGTTACATGCCCTGACCATCGGCATGTTCGGCTCAATGGTACTGGGTATGGCCTCGCGCGTCACGCTGGGCCATTCCGGTGCGGAACTCGACGCGGATAGCGCCACTTGGGTATTGTTCTGGGGGTTCCAGCTTGCCGCGCTGGCTCGCATCGGCGGTGACCTGCCGCTGGCTGGGGCGGCGGCAGGCCACTTCTACCTGCTTGCCGCTGTGGTCTGGCTCGCCTGCTTTGTTCCCTGGTTCGTCAAATATGCGCCCAAGTATTGGCGGCCACGCTCGGATGGGCAGCCGGGCTAGTAATGGGGAGGGGTTTCATTCGTCGAACGCGGTTCGGCTGCGCTGTCCGATAATTCCTTGACGTGCCGGATCAGCGCTTCGCAAATTGCTTCCAGGTGGTCGATCTTTTTCTGTTGCTGGCAGACCACCTTGTTCAACTCTTCGACCGCATCTTCCTGATGGGAGAGTTTGATTTCGATATCGATCAGCCGGTCTTCGGTCATCTTAATTTCGTGTCTTTCTGTGGTTCACCGATCAAATCGGCCAGGGTGTACAGATCCAGCGTCGCAAGGAAACTGTGCAGGGCTTCGTTCATGGCAGTTTTCAGGCGGCAGGCGGGAGCCAGGACGCAGGCGCTGAAGTCGGGCTGGAAGCAGGCGACGATGTCCATGTTCTCTTCCATGCTGCGCACCACGTCACCCACCACGATCTGCTCCGGCGGGCGCGCCAGTTTGATGCCGCCGCCCTTGCCGCGCAGGGTGTCGATATAGCCGTTTGCGCCGAGCTGGTGCACCACCTTCATCAGGTGGTTGCGCGAGATGTCGTGATAGGCGGCTATTTCGCTGATGGTGGCGAGCTTTTCCGGTCTCATGCCGAGATAGATCAGCGTTCGCAGGGAATAGTCGGTGTAGCGCGTCAGGTGCATGGAGGGTTCGGTGGGTTAGCGGGTCAGCTGCGCATACAGCAGCGGCAGCTGTTTCGGAAGTTCAGAGGGTTTCCTGATTACAACATATCCGCCGATGCCGAACAAGTGCGGCAGATAGCTGCCGGCCTTTTCGTCGATCGTGACGCAGAACGGACGCAGCCCCATCTGGCGCGCTTCGAGCAAGGCGACGCGGGTGTCTTCGATGCCGTAGCGCCCCTCGTACTGGTCGAGGTCGTTGGGTTTGCCGTCGGTGAGGATGAACAAAATCCTTTGCGTTGCCTGCTGTTTCGCCAGAAGCTGGCTGGCGTGGCGGATGGCGGCACCCATGCGGGTGTAGTAGCCCGGCTTGATGGCGGCGATGCGGCCGCGCACGCCGGCGTTGTATTTCTCGCCGAATTCCTTGAGGACGTGAAAGCGCACGTTGTCGCGCTTGAGCGAGGAAAAGCCGTACAGGCTGAAACGGTCGCCGGTGGCGGAGAGCGCTTCGGCGAACAGGAACAGGCTGTCGCGGATGACATCGATGACGCGGGCGGTATCGCTGACCCAGGCATCGGTGGAGAGCGACAGGTCGGCCAGCATTAGACAGGCCAGGTCGCGGTCGCGGTAGTGGTGGGCGCGGTACAGGCCGCGCTCGGCGGCGTGGCCGGTGAGGCGGTCGGCGGTGAACTGGACGCAGGCATCGAGGTCGGGCTCGGTGCCGTCGAACTGGCCCCTGACCCACACTCGCGCCGGGGTCAGCGCCTCGAACTGGCTGCGGATGCGGCGCGCGGTGGCCGCGAGGTGGTGAGGCAGGGTACAGGGCGGCGCTGCGCGCGCGATCATCGGCTGCAGGCGGCAGTGGTTGGGTTGCAGGATCTGCTTCTTGTAGTGCCACTCCGGCAGCCGGATGCCTTGCCCAAGCGGCATGTCGTCCTGTGCCGCGGAAGGCAGGTCGAGGTCGAACCTGAGGCGCGAGGCGACGCTTTTGCCGTCCTGTGCCACGCTCAGGTGGTTGAGGTCATCGACGGCCGGGTCGGCGCCGGGGTCGCTGTTATCCTCGGTGGGACGGTTGGCCTTGATGTATTCGGCCCAGCTGAAAATGCTTTCGGCGCGGAAGAACAGGATGAACGGGTTCTTGTTGTCCGGCATGTCCACCCGTTCGGCCTGACGGCGCTGGGTGTCGTCGATTTTCTTGCTGTTGCCGTCGCCTTCCTGCTGCGGCTCGCCGGAGGGAGCGGGGTTGCCGGTCTGAATCGGCAATGTTCGTGGCGGGTTGGGGTGCAGCCACAGGTGTACTGGATGCGGCGGCCGGCTGGCGCGCGGCAGCTTGTCCACGCTGCCCGGGTTGGCCAGCGCGGCGCGGATGGCCTGTTCCATGGCGGCTTCATCTTCCGGCAGCTTGGCCGGGTCGGGGCGCAGTGCCAGCGTGGCATCGAGCAGACGCTGATAGCGCGAGCGGATGCCGGGGAAGCGGTCGAATACCGTCAAGGTCGCCTGCTGGCTGCGCACCACCCAGGATGGTGTGTCAGGTTTATCCACTGCCGCCAGCGCAATCAGCCACAGGTAGAGATCACGGTTGAGGCTGCGCTGCGGCAGGATGTCGAGTACCGCGGGCAGGCGCAGGGTATCTTCGTCGAGCCAGGTCAGCTCGGTTCTTTCGCCGCTGCCGGCAATGCGCTGCAGCAGGCTGCGGCGCGCGCCATGTTCGGTCGCACCGGTTGCCCTGACGCTGAGGCCGCTATCGCCGCCGAGGGCGCGGAAGAAGATGCCGGCGGTCTTGCTGATACCCTCGAGCGTCACTGCTTCCTGCGGATAGCGCTTCTCCGCCGCGCCGGTGATCAGCTTGTGCCAGAGGGCGCCGACTGTTTCTTCCATGTCCGGTTGCCGGGTGAGGATAAATGCGATAGTTTACGCCGTTTTTTTTGTTCGGCCTTGCTCTGCGTCAAGAAGTCGGGCGTGCCTTTCATGCTGCCTTGCTTAACCGCGCATGCGGCAGTTCCGCTCCAGTTCGACGAAATGGGGCAGCAGTTCAGAATGCGCCTGGACATGAAAAATATAGCGCGGAACGTTCTGTTCAGTGGACTGGGCCATAAACGGCTCACCCCAGAAACTCAGCAGGGCTTCGGTTGCCCCTTCGGGCTGGGTGTCGGCGAGGATGAAAGACAGGTTCTTGTTGAGATTGCACCAACGGGGTTCCCGCACCTTGCTGCCATCATTACAGGCAGTGATCTTCTGCAGAACCTCAGTTTGCCACAACTCTTTCTGGTTTTCATCGAGGACGAAATGGATGGAAGTTACTTGAGAGTTCTCGATTGCAGGGCGCAGCAGCATATCGAAAAGCATCTGTGTCCGGTACATTGACAGACAGACATTGAACAATATCACCTCCCCGCTCATGTTGCGTGCGAACTGCTCGTTTGCTTCACGCAGTTGGCGTGGGCCGATCAGTACTACGTCTGGAATGGTCAGGGATGATTTGATCTTCGCCGCCATTCTCTGGATCTGTTCCACCTGCCCGGCAGTACGCTCATTGTTGCGCTCGTGGCGCATGAAGTTGATGAACAGGAGCGCCATCAGGACGAGCACAATGGGCATGATGACGTGCTCGTCCACGATGTGCAGCAAATGCAGTACGATTGCCGCCACCGCCGCCAGCACTCCGGCGATGGCATCCCATTCATAGCTGAAAAAGCGCTTCCCTTTCATCCTGACCCCTCCTCGATGCGGATGGTGACAGTCTATGCCGATCAGGTGCTTTACAACACAACAACAGCGGCTTGTTTGCTTGGTAAAGACTCTTCAGCGCTGCCCGGAGACGGGTGAGCATTTCTGCTTCCATCGGTCAGCCGAAATGATCGCACCGAGCGCCAACTGGGTGGCCCTAATTCACTGCTTTTTTCGAGGCGCCGGCCTGCCGTATGGGTCGTCCCACTCCCCCGAGCCTGCAATATCGACTTGCTCTCTATTCATTTGCCGTATGCGTTTTTTCTCCGGGCTTTCCTCGGCATAAATCCGTTCCAGGCTTTCGCGGATTTGGTGTAATAAATCGCCTTGGTCCTCATTGGTCATGGTCAGCTCCATTATCGGTTGAAGGGGAAAGCTGGCATTCATCTCGGCGGCATTGATGCCCGTTTCCCGAGCCACGGTTTCGGCCATGTCGATTGAATTTCGCATAAATAATCTACGCGGCCTTCTTGAGTTCGCCGCTGCCCTGCAGCATCTGCCCCATGCCCGCCATCACGGTCAGGTTGGCTTTTTCCATTGCGGCCAAGGCGTCGAGGGCGCCGGCATAGTCGCCGGCGTAATAAAGCTCGACCGCTTTCTTGGCGTTGATGTGCACCGCCTTGTGCGGCTCTTCCATTTTCCGGTAGCTGGGCAGCCTGGAAAAATAGGCTTTCCCCTCACCGTCGTAATACCATTGGCCGAGGCGGCAGGCAGTGTAGTCCGGCAGGTCGTCCGACTTGATCTGGGACTCGCCCATGAACACCTTGTAAACCTCCAGCTTGAGGGACAGCTCCTCGATGTTGGCCAGTTCGACGTTGGCCAGCAGGGCAGCGTTGGCAATGGCATATTCCATCTGGTGCGATAGAGCAAGCAGCCGCTTCATGCCCTGCACTGCCGATTCGCTTTCGCTGCTGTAGAGACTGGCGTCTTCCGCGCCCACTTCCATGGTGGCCTTGGCCTGCTGGGTCTCGCCCTGAATCGAGGTGACCAGGATGGCGATCTCGGTGGTTGCCTTGGCTGTGCGCTCGGCGAGCTTCCTCACCTCGTCCGCCACTACCGCGAAGCCGCGCCCCTGTTCGCCCGCCCGCGCTGCTTCGATGGCCGCATTGAGGGCAAGCAGGTTGGTCTGGTCGGCGATTTCCTTGATCAACTGGACGATGCCGCCGATCTGGCCGGCACGCTGGTTGAGGCTGTCGACACTGGCGGCGATGTCGCGGATCTTGCCGAACATGACCTTGAGATTGTCGGCGATTTTCTCGAATGCCAGGCGGTTGCTGTCTGACTCTGCGGCTGCCGCCACCGCTGATCCCTTTTCCTGGTTGAGTGTGCCGGCGAGGCCGAAGAAGGATTGGCGGATATCGTCCAGAGACTTGCCGAAGTTTGACAGGCTGGCGAACATCCCCTGATAGAGGGTCTGCTTGCTGCGCAACCGTGCCGCTTCGGATTCAAGCATTGCCGTACGGCTTTCGGCCTGCTTCAGGCCGCTTTGAAGTTCGGATTTTTCTACCCGCAAGCTGGCATTTTCCGCCTGCAGCTGTGCCAGCTTTTTTTTCAGTGTAGTGCAAAACATTTCATTCTCCTTGACCTTTATCTGTCAGTTTCATCCCGTTCCAGCCGGAATGAGCAAAGCGGATGGCGTGGGCAGGTGTGGTATTACAGGTTCCCTTTCCTGATGCCGAAGCCGCGGATCACGCTGCTGGCAGTACTCAAAATGAACAGCGCCAGCGCCGCTGCGTTCAACAATCCGCCGAGGCTGCGCAGATCGGGCAGCGCCAGCCCATCGCCGGCGAGACGCACCAGTAGCGACGCATGCAGCGCCAGCAGCGGCAGGTAGAATGTCCAGTGATAAGGCATCTTGACCCGCACCACGGCAGGGAATATCACCGGCGCGTGGCCGAATACCATCGAGAACACGAAGCCGACCAGGATGGCATGCAGCACCGCATCGTAAGCCGCTCCGGTCAGGCTGCCGGCAGCGAGCAGCGTAATGCTGCCGACGGCAAGCCAGGCGTAGCCGGAGAGCAGGCAGACGGCAATGAAGCGGGTCAAACCATGCTCTTTTACCGTGCGCCGTGCGATGTCCTGGCGTAGCAGCCACAAAGCCAGTCCGAGCAGCCCGGCACCATACAGGACGATGCCGGCGCCGGTTCCGCTGAAGAAACTGCCCGCCAAAAGTGTTGCTAGGATGGCCGCAAAGACGCGTTTGGCAACGGGCGATGGGGGCAGGAAGCGGGATAGTTCCAGCCGTTCGCCGGCGATGGTCAGTATCAGGAAGTTGACCCACAGCGTCACCACCTCCGGCACCGGGGTGCCTGCCAGCCACATCAGGTTGCCTGCTAGCCAGCTCAATGCACCCAGCACCATGGTGACCATGAATAGTTCATGCTGGCGCAGCATGATCAGGAAAGTCCCGGCGAGTAGCACTGCGCTGCCCAGCGCGATGGCCGTCGCGCCGATGGAAGAGGGAAAGCCGAGCAGGATGGCAGCACCGCCCAGCCCGGTCAGAAGTGGCCCGGCATAGGCCCAGCGGCGTCCCATGGCAACGGCTCGCTCCAGCCCGATGACGGTGCCGAGAAAGCCTGACACCATCAGCGGCCCGTGCAACAAGGCCAGTTGTGCCGAGGGAAGCGGTACGCTCCAGCCCAACCGCGCGAGGCCGGCCAACACCCCCGATGTCAGGGAGGCGAATCCCAGAATCAGGAGTGGCAGCCGGAACGGAACGCCCAGGTCGCCGGGTCGCATGGCTTTTCTCAGATCAAGAACAGCAGGCCGCGACGCGGCCGATACGCACTTTCCATACATCGGGGCCTTCTTCCAGATACTCCCAGCTGAACTCGCCGCCATGCTCGGCCTGGAACTGGTAATAGAGCGGTTTGGGATCGTGGTCGTTGACCAGGAGCAGGGCTTCATCCTGAGCCAGATTGGAGAAGGTGCCGAAAATCAGCGGATGGCGGTCGCGCGGGGCAATGGTGCGGACGTCGACGGTGGTGTTGGTGGTTGCAGTCGTCATGATGAATCTCCTGTGGTTTGAGGTGGGTTTAACTCCAGCCTAAATGTTTGCGTGCGTGCTCGCTCATCTTGTCCGGGCTCCACGGGGGATCCCATACCAGGTTGATGTCGATTTCGACATCGGTTGGCGCCAGCGCTGCCAGCGCTTCATGGACATCATCGAGTATCATCTCCCCCATCGGGCAAGCCGGCGTGGTCATGGTCAGATCGACATGCAGCCTGTTATCCGAAATTTCCACGCCGTACACCAGGCCCAGATCGACGATATTCATCCCGATTTCCGGGTCGATAACGCCACGCAGAACAGTTCGAACTTCTTTCTCGGTGAGCATGATCGTTTCCATTTACATAACTAAACTGGCTTTGAGTCAAAGTAACAGCCACCCATCCCCGGGGGAAGGAGGGATGGATGGCTTAACTCGATGCTTCCGAAGCAGGATTAATTAATGTGAGCCGAGCAACCCGGGGTGTTGAAGCTCCAGTCGGAGCAGGCCAGTTGCTGCTTGTTGGCTTGGGCGGCTACGCTGGCGGGAGCCGAGTTCGTTCTCTCAATGTTAGCCGAACAACCCGGGGTGTTAAAGCTCCAGTCAGAGCAGGAGGCCAGTTGCTGCTTGTTGCCCTGAGCCGTTGCGCTGGCGGGCGCCTGGCTTGTTTTTTCGATATGCGCCGAGCAGCCCGATGTATTGAAGCTCCAGTCAGAGCAGGATAAGCCATCGCTATAGGCGGACTTCGCTGATAGGGCGGCAAGGCCGACAAATGCCACGGTTAAGGTCCATGCAAATTTGCTTTTCATGATGATTTCCTTTCGTTGGTTTTAAAAAAATCGTGTTTACCTGGTGTATCGTAAACCGCAGTTACCTATTAGCTAAAACCGTGCCAGAATCTCATCATGCTGTTTTTGTAGGTTATTATAGTTTTCCGCCAAGAATAAAACTTGCAATAGTTCACAGTAAACATATAGAGTGACGTTTATTGTGAACGTACAGGTGTTAACTATGATGACGATTCCCATGCTGAAGCTGTTTCTGGATAGCCTGGAAGAAGGGGTGCTGTTTCTGGACAAGAACCGGAAGGTGGTGGCGGTTAACCGGGCCGCAACGCAGATGATCGGGCACGAAGATGAGAACCTGGTTAATCTGCTATGCCCCAGCATTTTTAAGGGGACAGAGTGCGCACAGGCTTGCGAAAAACGGGGGAGCTGCGCGCTGACTCCCGACTGGAATGCAAGCGATATTATTCAGAATATCGTGCTGCAGCGGCCGGACGATACTTCTGTATTTCTGCGAATGTGGGCCATATTGCTCCCGCCGGCGGAGAGTCTGCCGTTGTATTGCGCGATCATTTTGCGCGACCGCTCGCACGAGGTGGAACTGGAGCAGGAAGTGACAGAACGCATGCAACTCGGCAGCATGGTCGGCCATAGCCCCGCGATGCAGAAACTGTATTCGCAAATTCTGCGGTCAGCCCCGAGCGATGCCAGCGTGCTGCTGACGGGCGAGAGCGGAACTGGAAAGGAATTGGTCGCCAAGGCGCTGCATGACAATTCGGATCGTTGCAAAGGGCCTTATGTTCCTGTGCACTGTGCCTCGCTACCAGAAAACCTCCTTGAATCAGAACTGTTCGGCTATTCCAAGGGCGCTTTTACTGGCGCGACATTGGCAAAAATTGGTCGTTTCGAAGCCGCAGAGGGGGGGACCTTGCTACTGGACGAAATCGGCGAAATTCCGCTGGGCACTCAAGTGAAATTGTTACGTGTACTGCAGGAGCGGGAGGTGGTGAGGTTGGGCGAAAATCACGCCCGTCCGGTCGATGTTCGCGTCATCGCGGCTACGCACCGGAATCTGACCGCAATGGTTGAGCGCGGGGAATTTCGCGAAGACCTCTATTACCGATTGCGCGTCCTCCCTTTGCATATCCCGGCGCTGCGTGACCGCAAAGAAGACATTGCCATGCTCGCCAATAAGCTGCTTAATGATCTGGGAAACAGGTACAAGCGGGACAACATGAGGCTTGCCCACGAAACGTTGCTTGCCCTGGAAGCCTACGATTGGCCCGGAAATATCAGGCAGCTGTTCAATGCGCTTGAATATGCGGTAGTGAATGCGGATGGCCCGAACATCCTGCTGCCGCACCTTCCGCCGGAGGTCCAATTGGTATCTCAACCCTCACCGGTCGCAAGATCACCCGAACCAATGCTGGTGCGACCCTATTACCGCCGTCCCCAGCAGACTGAAAACGAAATGGAAGTCATTGCCCGCGTGCTTGCCGAAACGGGAGGAAACAAGGCTGAAGCCGCACGCAGATTGGGCATGTCACGTACTAGTTTATGGAAGCGGCTTAAGCAGAATCACGGCTGAATCACCCCGCTTTCAGTCAGCGCCCAGGGCAGCATTGAGCAGTTCAGTCGGCACCACCTGTTCGGCGATCGGAAACAGTCCCTGCTCCTCGAAGCGGACGTGGTCGGACAGAGTCTTGCCAAATTCGCCCAGACAGGCTGGATCGCGGCTGCACAGCGCATTCGCCATGGCGCGCAGGCAGGCATGGTCATCCAGCGTGCGGCGAACCAGTGCGTCCTGACCGGCATTCCGCAGCAGGGGGAGCAGAGCATCCTCCTCTTGGCGGAAGTGCGGCTCCAAATCGGTTTCGAATTGACGAGCCACCCGTTCACAGGCCGCGTGGATTTTCTCATTGCTGCCGGAACTTGCCGCACGCGTGCATGCCAGTGCCAGGACCAATGCGCCGTGATGTTCGCGGGAGAGAGATTGCAAGGCGGAGTGGCGTTTCATGAGGTCCCCTTCAACGCGAAATCGTTACTTCGCTATTTCACCGCGTAAAGAGGTGATCGTCTTGATTTCCGGCCCAAGGTTTGACCCGAAGCAGTGGGATGGAATGCTTTCGTGATGGCCGAAATCACGCGCAGACTTGTCGAGGGCGCATTCATCTTCCACCCATTTCAACAGCGTGCCCCTGGGGTTGTTGACCTGTACTTGGGAACAGGCATTGGCGCACTGGCCGCACTGGGTGCAGGTGAACATGTGGCGCTTGATCGAGCGGGGTTTGATGCGCATCGGGCAGACGTTGTCGCAGGCGGCGTTGCAGTCGACACAGGATTCCGCGCGCTTGCGGTCGAAGCCGATCACCATCGCCTTGCGGTTGCCCATCCAGGCCAACGACTGGAATAGCCCGACGGCGCAGGCGTAGCGGCAGAACAGGTGGCGCGCGAACATGAACTCGATGAAGAACAGGAAAGAACCGACGCCGATGAAGCGCGCCTGGTTGCCGGTCAATTCGCCGTGCCACAGGTTGCCGTAGATTTCGGCCGGTGGCAGCAGGTAGGTGAGCAGCGCCACTGCCCAGGTGAAGGCGAAGGCCAGCGCCAGCGGCACCACCACCAGCCAGTACAGGGGATTGGCCTTGGTGATGCTGCCGTCGGCATTGCGTTCCGGCAGAGGGTGCTTGTCCCAGAGGCTCTGCTTGCCGATGGCGCGGCGCAGCACGCTGTTAATGGTTTCCACCACCGAAAAATGCGGGCACAGCCAGCCGCAGTAGAGGCGGCCGTATTTCCACGAGATCCAGATGCCGGTGCCGATCACGCCGAGGATCGGCAGGCCGCCGCGCAGGACGATGTTAAGCGCCGCTTCGCCGGCGCTGATTTTTTGGGCAAGAAGGTCATCCAGTCCCAGTGTCCAATTGAAGCCGAGAAAAAAGAAATGTTTGACGTTGAGGTCGAAGCGGAACAGGTCGAATATCGGTGCCATCACGAACAGGATGAAGAATCCGGCCTGGAACCATAATCGTTTTTGCTGAGTGTTACTCACAGGGTCTTCCTACTAGCGGATAAACATACTTCTGCCCCGCCATCGCCTTGGCCAGGCCGAGCACGCCAAGCAGTACCAGGGTGGAATGGCAGGTGGTGAAGTAGATGATTACGATGACCCAGGTTTTCGGCGCTGCATAGCCGCCGAGCAGGATGATGAGCAGGTTGGCGATCACCAGCAGGGCGCCGGCCCAGATGCTGGCGCTGATGGCCTGGCGCAGGTGGCAGAGGGCGAGCGCAGGCGTATTTGCGCTGCGCTTGAAATACAGCCAGAGCAGGACGGCAAAGGCCAGTCCCGGTGCAATCAGCAGGTTGCTCAGATACAGAACTTCCGCCCAGACCGCTTGGGACTGGCCGGGGATTTCCTGTTCGCTATCTGCCGAAACTGGCATGGACGATTTCCATCAATGCGTCGGCGGTTTCTTCGTCGTCAGTCAGGGTTTCCACCATTGCTGCACGGCACGCATCCACCGGGTCGAAGCCACTGCCGATCAGTGTCGCGGCATAGACCAGCAGGCGCGTGCTGGCGGCCTCTTCCAGGTCGTGCTCCTTGAGCGCGCGCAGGGCGTTGGCGAGGTTAACCAGGCGCTTCGCCAGCATCGCGTCGGCGCCAGTCTCGCCGATCAGGATTTCCTGCTCCAGCGCGCTCTCGGGAAAATCGAAGCGCAGGGAAACGAAGCGCTGGCGCGTGCTCGGCTTCATCCCTTTCAAAAAGTTCTGGTAGCCGGGGTTGTACGACACCACCAGCATGAACTCCGGCGGCGCCTGCAAAATTTCACCGGTGCGCTCGATCGGCAGGATGCGCCGATCGTCGGAGAGGGGGTGCAGGACGACTGTCGTGTCCTTGCGTGCCTCTACCACCTCGTCCAGGTAACAAATGCCGCCTTCGCGCACTGCGCGCGACAACGGGCCGTCGCTCCAGTAGGTGAGACCGTCGCCGATCAGATGGCGGCCGACCAGGTCGGCGGCAGTCAGGTCGTCGTGGCAGGCCACGGTGTACAGCGGCCGGTTGAGCTTGGCCGCCATGTGCGCGACAAACCGGGTCTTGCCGCAGCCTGTCGGCCCCTTGATCAGCAGTGGCAACTGGTTGCGATATGCGTGTTCGAACAATTCGATTTCGTTGCTGTGCGGTTTGTAGAACGGTGCGTTGCTCATGATTACACTTTCAATTCGACGAGGGTGGGCGAGTTGGTTGCAGTTAATTAAGTCCGACCAGGTAAGCGATGGCGATGCCGCCGCCGACTATTACCAGCCAGGACGCCATGATGGCGCGCCACAGCAGGCTGGTCTTGCGCAGGCCCATGAAGAAGCCGGCGACCATTTCGCCCTTGATGAAGGTGATGATCAGTACCAGCATCACGATCTGTGTGCCGCCCAGTTCCATCCTGCCGATGCCGTAGGTGACGCTGGTCAGCGCCAGCAGCCCTAGCCAGACGCGGGTGCAGGGACGGATGAACTGGCTGCGTTGGTTTTCGATGTTGTTCATGAGCGCCTTAACGAATGATGTAAACCAGGGGAAACAGGATGATCCACAGAAGGTCTACCATGTGCCAGTAGGAAGCGCCGGTCTCGACGCCGGTGTGGTGCTCTGCGCTGTAGCCTCCGCGCCGCGCCTTCAGCATCACTGCCGCCAGGATCACCATGCCGAGGATGACGTGCATGAAGTGGAAGATGGTGAGCGACAGGTAGAACATGTAGAAGGTATTGGTGCTGAGCGAGATTCCCGCCGAAAATTTGGCCTGGAACTCGAACAATTTGATGACCAGAAACACGCCGCCCAGGCCGATGGCCGCACTCAGCCAGTGGGCGCACTGGCGCGACAGTCCTTCGCGGATGGCGGCAACGGCACGCACCACGAAATAGCTGCTGGTGATCAGGACCACGGTATTGACGGCGCCGGATTCGCGATTGAGGTGTTGTTGCGATTCGTTGAATAGCTCGACATTGTGGGCGCGGGCAAAAGCGTAAGAAAGAAAAAATATGCCGAATGCCAGCAGCTCGGCAAAAATGAACAGCCAGATTGCCAGGTCTCCTGGTGGCGTGCCGGGCATGTGGCTATCCAGGGCATGAGTTTGTGTAGACATTGATGTTTGATTCCGATTCCGAATAAATATGATCGCTGTACGTAGGTACCGCCTTGGTTGCCTGGTTCTGGCGCCTTGTTTTCCTGTTTATTCGGAATTGGAATAACCGGTGTGGCGCAAAACGCGACATTCTAGCGCTTGCCGTCCGGGGATAATAGCCTATTAAAACAGTCTGGTATTTGAAGTTAAAAAAGGGAGGGGCGAACCCCTCCCTTTCAGGCTTTAAGCGACTTCCTTGCTTTTGCCTCCAACAAAGAAACTGATGATGTAGAGAGTCAGGCCGGTCAAGAAGACCAGGCCTGTGAACTCACGCATCCAGTAGAACAGCGAGATCTGCTCCTGCGCCGCCATGAAGCCGAGCGGTGCGGTGGAGACGCGCTGCAGCCACACTTGCAGGATGCCGGCGGCGGTCAGGAACAGGGTGATGAACACGATAGAGATGGTCATCAGCCAGAACGACCACATTTCCAGTACCTGGGACTTTTCGCTGTTGGCGGCACGTCCGCGCATCATCGGCATGGCGTAGGAAATGATGGTCAGCACCACCATTACATACGCGCCGTAGAAAGCTATGTGGCCGTGGGCAGCAGTAATCTGGGTGCCGTGAGTGTAGAAGTTCACTGGAGCCAGGGTGTGCAGGAAGCCCCACACGCCGGCACCCAGGAACGACATCACGCCAGTGCCCAGCGCCCAAAGCGTGGCAGCCTTGTTGGGATGCTCGCGGCGACGACGATTCACCATGTTGAACGCGAACACGGTCATCATGAAGAAGGGGATCGGCTCCAGTGCGGAGAACACCGAACCGAACCACTGCCAGTACTCAGGCGTGCCGATCCAGAAGTAGTGGTGGCCCATGCCGACGATGCCGGTGATCAGGGTCATGGCAATGATCAGATACAGCCACTTCTCGATGATTTCACGGTCGACACCGGTAACCTTGATCAGCACGAAGGCCAGCAGCGCGCCGAGGATCAGTTCCCATACGCCTTCCACCCAGAGGTGCACGGTCCACCACCAGAAGAATTTATCCAGCACCAAATTGGAGGGGTTGTAGAAGGAGAACAGGAAGAACACCGCCAGGCCCCACAAGCCCATCAGCAGTACCAGGCTGATCGAGGTCTTGCGGCCCTTCAGGATGGTCATGGTGATGTTGAAGAGGAAGACCAGTGCCACGACCACGATACCCAGTTTGGTGGGTAGTGGCTGTTCCAGGAACTCGCGTCCCATCGTCGGCCACAGGTCGTTGAAGGTCATCTTTGCCAGAGCGGCGTAAGGTACCAACAGGTAACCGACGATGGTCAGTGCGCCAGCGACCAGGAAAATCCAGAACATGAGCAGCGCCAGCTTGGGACTGAACAACTCTCTTTCCGATTCTTCCGGGATGATGTAGTAGGCCGCACCCATGAAGCCGAACAGCAGCCACACGATCAACAAGTTGGTGTGCACCATGCGGGCGACGTTGAAGGGAATGGCCGGGAACAGAAAGTCTCCCATTACGTATTGCAGGCCCATGATCAGACCGAACAGGATCTGTCCGACAAATAGGCCAATGGCAGCGATAAAGTAGGGCTTCGCTACCGCCTGAGATTGATATTGCATAGTTTTCCTCCTAAACCTTTAAGAAATCAGGGTGGCCGAAATTAACCTTCGATGTTCGGTGGCCATTTGGCGGTGTTGATTTCGCCGGTCCATTTCAGGAATGCGACCATGTCATCCAGTTCCTGATCGGTCAGGTTGAATTGTGGCATCTGGCGACGGTTGCCTGGTGTGCCTTCGGCGGGGCGGCTCTTGATCCACGCCTTGATGAATTCACCGCCACCACGTCGTGCGTAGACATTGCCAAGCTCGGGTGCGTAGTAGGCGCCTTCACCGAGCAGCGTGTGGCAACCGATACAGTTGTTCTTTTCCCATACCATCTTGCCGCGTTCCACTGCGGGAGTGAGATTTTCCCGGTGGTCGCGTTTCGGCAGGACCTGCATGGTGTCGAAAGTCAGGGCGACGAGGAGCAGGAAAAAGAATGTTGTTCCCCCGAAGAAAATGTTTCGCGCCATTGACTTGGTAAATGCTTGGCTCATGTTTACCTCCTAAAGTTAATACAAGAAAGCTTCTTTTCGCTTCTTAATTTATTTAATCATTTAATCATGTATTGCGCATACATTTTTTGCATGGCCCCTTTTTAAATGGTCCCCCTTTAAATAGCCTGGTAGTTGGTTTGGTCTATTATCCTGCTTGAAACGAAGACGGCTCTGCTATCCTTTACGGCGCAGACTGCAATTTAGTGGATAGGGAAGAAACCAACCTTGATCTAGGTCAAGGATTCCGAGAAGCGCTTAAACAAGAATGAGAGCGCCTACTGTCGCGGGTTTTCACCCTGATTGAAGTGGGGTTTTATTCAATTCAATGGCGGGCATGAGTTTGCATGTGATCGTATGATCATCAGTTGTCTCCGGCCTGATATAATTTCATTTTTGTAACATTAAATTTGGCTCACAGGATTATCATGGACACCATCAGTAGTTATATGACCAGCGACCACCATCGCTGCGACGAATTATTCTCGCAGGCGGAAGCTGCCGCTTCCGGCCAGGATTGGGGCACGATCGCTGCCGATTTGCAGGCCTTTCTCGATTCCATGCACCATCATTTCAAGATGGAGGAAGAAGTATTGTTTCCCGCTTTCGAGGAGTGCACCGGCATGAGCATGGGGCCGACCCAGGTGATGCGGATGGAGCACGTCCAGATGCGCGAATTGTTCGATGAAATGGCCGATGCAGTGAAGCAACAGGACCGGGACGAATTCTTGGGTCAGGCTGAGACGCTGCTGGTGATGATGCAGCAGCACAACATGAAGGAAGAGCAGATGCTCTATCTCATGGCCGACCGGGCACTGGCAGGTGAAATGGAAGAAGTGCTGCAACAGATGCGTGCTGTAGGCGCGTAGCGGGCGAAACGGTGATGAGTCAGGAGCGCGTATTGGATGTTCGCGGACTGGAGCCGCCCGAGCCGCTGGAAAGGGTGCTGGATGCTATCGCCACGCTGCAACCGGGCGAACGTGTGCGCATGATCCATCATCGCGAGCCATGCTTGCTGTACCCACTGCTGTCGAAACGGGGTTTTAACCATCTGGCCGAAGCCAAATCGGAAGATCATCACGAGATTCTGATCTGGCGCAGGGGGGATGCGGCGGCTGCGCCATACGGCCTGCAAGAATGAGCTTGCCGGCCGGTCTCTCCTTCAGTCAGGCGCCGCCGATCCGGGTGCCGTTCCGTTTTTTTCTGAGCGCCCCGCTTTTCGGCCTGTTGGCCGCCCTGCTTGCACTGTGGTACGGCCCTTCCCTGATGGACAGCCGCTGGCAGCCGTCGGTGCTGGCGCTGACGCATTTGATGACGCTCGGTTTTCTTGGCATGGCGATGGTTGGCGCCATGATGCAGATGCTGCCGGTAGTGGCCGGTTCGCCGGTTGCCCATCCGGTGGGCGTGGCTCGCGCCGTCCATGTTTTGCTGCTGCCGGGCGTGCTTCTACTGGCGGGCGGTTTTCTCTCCGGCATGTATTGGCCGATGCGTCTCGCAATGTTACTGCTGGGTAGCGGCCTTGCGGTGTTTGTCGCCGCCGTGGGCCTAAGCCTGAAACGGGCGTCTTCAAACAACCCGACTGTGGTTGGGATGCGCTTTGCAGTCGGCGCACTGGTGGTCACCGCAGCCATCGGGCTGACTCTGGCCAGCAATTATGGCTGGGATTGGTGGCTGATCGAGCGGGTGCGACTGACCAATCTTCACTTGACCTGGGGCCTGCTGGGGTGGGTCGGGTTGCTGGTGGCAGGCGTTTCCTTCCAGGTGGTGCCGATGTTCCAGCTCACTCCTTCCTACCCCAAGCCGCTGACGCGTTGGCTGACGACGGCGCTATTTGCGCTTTTGCTGCTGTGGTCGGCCGTCCAAATGTTGCCTGAGGGAGTACAGGAACCGGCGATGCTGGCGGTGGGCATAGCCGCCGCAATCGGTTTCACGGTGTATGCGGCGGTTACTTTGCGCCTTCAGTTACAGCGACGCCGCAAGCAGTCGGATGTGACGCTGCTGTTCTGGCGTTTCGGCATGGTGTGTCTGCTGCTTGCTTTGGCGCTGGGCATTGCCGGGCAGGTCCTTCCTGTATTGGATAGAGTGCAAGGCGACAACTTCGCGCTGGCATTTCTGTTTATTGCCGGTTTTGCAGTGTCGGTGGTCAACGGTATGTTGTATAAAATCGTGCCGTTCCTGATCTGGTTTCACCTGCAAAGCCTGCTGATGGGTGTAGTCAGGGTGCCGAACATGAAGCTGATCATGCCTGAGCCGGGAATGCGCCGGCAGATGTGGCTGCATTTCGCCGCGGTGCCCATGCTGGTTTTGTCCGCGTTCTGGCCGCCGCTGATTTACCTGGCGGCGTTGCTGTTCGGCACTTCCATGATATTGTTGGAGGTCAATCTGCTGTACGCTTTCCGGATCTATCAACAGAACGCTAAACTGGCGTCAAAGGTTGAGCCGTCGCCAACTTGAGGGGAATCATGCAAAGCCCATTTTTGCTCGAAAACGAAAGCGCCTATCAGGCATGGCGCAGCCGAAAACTTGAAAATTATCCGACCAGTGCGGCGCAACTGATCGTCGAGGTCGGCGATCCGCGCAAACCAACCCAGGCCGAATACGCGGCGATCCTGCAGGCCTGCCGCAAGACCAACATGGCGATCTATGCCGGCAGGACGGGTGCCGATCCGGACAAGGATATTCCGCGGCTATTGGGGCGGCGGCTCGGTCTGGAGCGGCTGGACAGCAACATGCTGGCGGATGAAGACGGGGTGACCTCGCTCAAGGTGGTGGAGAGCGCGCCGCGTCAGGCTTACATTCCTTATACCAACCGCCCGATCAAATGGCATACCGACGGCTACTACAATCGGCCGGAACGGCAGATACGCGGCATGATTTTGCACTGCGTGCAGAGTGCTGCGCAGGGCGGCGAGAATGCCTTGATGGATCATGAAATCGCCTATCTGCTGATGCGCGACGAGAACCCTGATCTGATTCGGGCCCTGATGCAGCCGGATGCCATGACCATTCCGGCTCGGGTCGAGGAAGATGGCGTGGCGCGGCCGGACGAGACCGGCCCGGTGTTTTCAGTACACCCGTCAAGCGGCGATCTGCACATGCGTTACACCGCCCGCATCCGCAGTATCGCGTGGAAGCAGGATGCCGCGACGCTGGCGGCGGTGGCTTTCCTGGGGAAGCTGCTGGACAGCGATTTGCCCTACATTTATCGCGCCCGCCTGGAGCCGGGGATGGGCCTGATCTGCAACAACGTGCTGCATGACCGGGCCGGTTTCAGCGATGATGAGACCCACCGTCGCCTGCTTTACCGCGCGCGCTACTACGACCGGATTGCCGGTACGGGGGTGGGTGAGGTGTACGAGTTATAGAAAGGCAACAGAAACGCAGAGAATGCGGAGGCCGCAGAGTAGAGCAAATCTAAAAGCTGCGCTGGCCTGATTGATTTCCGCGTGCCATTGCATTCTCACGCGGCAAAAAGATTTGCCTCCGCCAATTACTTTTATGGACAAGTTGGACTGGACCGACAGGCTGGTTTCGACCTATTCTCTTTGCAAGGACTTCCCTAGAGACATTCGCATGCTGATAAGCTCAGGCGTCGGAATTTCTTAGGCTGATTTTTACTGGCATCAGCGACGATCTTCCGTTACCAACCCGCTCAAGCCATCCGGGGTAGACTTAAATTATTGCCGGTTCCGAGCGAATAGAAGTCAATCGGTGTCTTTTGAGGGTCGGGTGTGTTCCATTGGTGGAGTGATGAGTTATCTGGATTGCTCTTGGCTTATACCCGGCGCCTTACGCTTTGTGCTGATGTGAGCCACAAAAGCAACAGCGGTGCGCAGATCACCGTTGTTGCTTGCTGACAGTTGATAGCGCTTAACTGGTGCGTTTGCGCCGTGCCAGGCCAAGACCAGCCAGACCAAGGCCAATCAGGGCCATCGAGCCAGGTTCGGGAACTGCTTGAACGGGAACTGGTTGAGCAGGGTCCTGACCCGCCGCAAGCAGTGTTATGGTTGCTGTTTGCGTTTTGGCGTCAGTGCCATTGCTAGCGCCAGTTTGACTAAACGACAGATCGTTCAAGCTGATGCTGAATTGACCGCCTGTCCCGAAATTGACCGTCACCGGGCTCCAATCAAGCAGGTAATCGACCGCAGAAGGGGCACCTGGATCGTTAATTGCGCCGACGGTGGCGGTAGCGGTAGCGGATAGGACTTGACCTGCCGCCAATGGGTTGGTGAAAGTAAAAGTCCAAGTTACACCGAGGTCGTCAGTTTCATTGCCAGTTATTCCACCGTGGGCGTTTGACTCACGGAAGTCGACCGTACCAATGCCGAAAGAGGATGAGTCGTTTATTGCGTTAAGTGAGAAGCTTTGAGCGGAAAATGAATTGGTGAAACGGACATCGAGTAGCGTAGGGCTGTTCTCATTACTATCCACACCATATCCGCTGTCGCAGTGGTAATTGAAAATGGCACAGACACGGCCTGAGCTGCCGGAGCAACTGCGAGGAGGCAGATGCTGGTGACGGCTAGCGCCAGTTTTATTATTATGTTCATTGAAATTCTCCCTGCAACGGTTAAGGGCAAGTAGCCTACAAGCAATCATAGCAAATAGCGTACCATGCGCTGAATTTGTTTATAGGTTATTGAAAAAAGTGTTAATTTTGTTTAACAGCACTTGGTTAGAGATTTTGAATTCCTATAGTGTAAGAATATCCGACACGCGCCCGCGTCCGTTGCGTCGACTCTTCGGGCAAAAAACTCAAGGCCGGGTACTGGCTGTTCACGGAGGCTTGATTCTTCTATGTTTCCAGCGACCCCATTCAGGATTTCCGCGATTGATGGCGCACCAACGTACGCTGTTAGCTGCCTGTCGGTTAGTTGGCCAGATGACTTAAGGAGGAGGCAACTATTGGCACATACGCGCCGAATGGGCTGAGGATCGCATTCTGCTAGTGTAAAATTTTCCGACAAGTGCATCGAGTTATTGGCGCAAGTCTGCAATTTGGCACAACGGAATCATTCATTTCAGCCGCGAGCAACCATTGGTCTACGTCAGGATTGACCTTAATCCCGCTTAAAATTCATGCTGCGATGCTATCTGAATTTTGTGGCCTTGGTGGATAAGGTTGCCACTTATGAACGCATGTGATGCTCCAATCAGTCGCCCCGGTTAAGCATGGTTTTGGCCGCGCCGATTAGCTGCAGCAGGAACAGTGCAAGCGCTGCCACAGCCAGTATCATCCCGCCGCGCCAGCCGCTGGCAAGGAGCAGACCGCCGCCAAGAAACATCAGGCCGCGTATCCCGCCGCCCCACTGCAGTCGTTGCCGGATTCGCCCATGCCAGACGGTTTGTGGGCCGGGTTTTAGCCATACCGGCAGCAACTGGCTGACCGCGCCGGTCACCAGCGGGAACAGGAAGGCGAGGATGAAGGCATGGGCGCTATCGCTAGGGAGGAGTACGCCAGCAGCGTGCAGGATCCCGAACACCAGGGTGGCGGAAAATCCAGCCAAGGCCGCAGCGAGCGAGGGCGCTGCGCCGTGCATACGCCGAATTTCAGCGCGATACAGCGTGAGCCAGGCCCGACCCAGCCGCAATACCGGCAGCGCCCACAACAGCGTGCCCAGCCATGCCAGCGGCGTGAGCCAGGCAGTCCCGACGGCGATCAGCAGCGTGCCGCCTAGCGCCCACTTCAAATCCTGACGCAACCGGGTTGCAGCCTGCGGATCTGGCCGCCCGACTGCCGTGGGCATCAGCACCTGCAGGGTGGCGATGGCGGTCAGCCCAATGAAACCCAGGGTGTTGAGATGGAGATGCAGCCGCTTCAGTGCCAGCCGCTGCTCCGGCCACAACGCCATTGCGGCCACTGCCGCCAGCGCCAGCATCAGGCAGGCGATCGCGGCGAGGTACCAGTACAGGCAGGGATGGGGTTTGCCCAGAGCCGACCTGCCGCGCTTGACGATCCAGCCGGCAAACGCGGCCGCAGCGGCGAGCGCGAGCAGTGCGGCGAAATAATAAGCCTGGTTGGGTGCGATAAAGGAGAAAACGGCCAGCGCCCCAGCTGCCAGCGCCAGCAAGGGGACCAATTGCACGCCGCTGGCGGGCGCCCCGCTGCGCGTCAGCACCGGCACGAAATGGCTCATTGCGCCCAAGATCAGCGGCATGACGCCCGCGGCCAGGGCGAGGTGGATGTGGGCGGCTGGAGGCAGGGGCTGGGACCATGCCAGGAAAACGGCGCCGGCGAAGCTTGCCAGCGCCGTCAGTGCCAGTGCAGCCAGCATGCCAGCTGACTATTACTTGCGGGCGAAGTCGATCACGATCTGGCCGGGTTCGCGGGCCACGTAATTGATCTCGATGGCGTCATCGTAGCGCTCCATCAATTGCGCCAGCAGCGGTAGCGGGTCGTGGTCGTTGACGAAGCGCATGGTTTCGCCCGGATGCAGCGAATCCAGCGCGCCGAAGATGGCGGCATGGCGGAAGCGCTTGGCAACGCCGCGAGCATCGAACGGGTAGCGCATGTCGGGGGAGATGATGTTGGCGCAGTTGTGGGACATTTTCGGGTTCCTTTAAAACAGTTAATCGGAGGTTAATGTCCGACTATTTTAATAAGATATATAAAAAATGCAAGTTACAAATCAGGACACCCATAGGCCATAACTCACGCGCTCGATGCCGGCCAGGTCGGCGGCCGAGGCAACCTGTTCGAAGCCCGCTTGGGCCAGCAGTTCGCGGCAGGCTGCCGCCTGGTCGTAGCCGTGTTCGAACAGCAGCCAGCCGCCGGGATGGAGGTGGGCGGCGGCGCTCCGGACGATGGCGCAGATGTCGTCCAGCCCATCCGCGCCTGAAGCCAGCGCCGCAGCGGGCTCGAAGCGCAGGTCGCCCTGCGCGAGATGCGGGTCGGTGGCGGCGATGTAGGGCGGGTTGGAAACGATCAGGTCGAACTTTTCTCCGTCCAGGGCGCTGTACCAGTCGCTTTGAATCAGGCGCAGGTTGCGCGCGCCCATCTGCCGGGCGTTTCCCTCGGCCACGGCCAGCGCCGCGGCGGACTGGTCTACCGCAACCACTTCTGCCTGGGGGCGGTGCAGAGCCAACGTCACCGCCACCGCGCCGCTACCGGTACCCAGATCCAGCACCCGGCAGGGATGGCCGGCAGGAATGCGTTCCAGCGCCAGATCGACCAGTAGCTCAGTTTCCGGGCGCGGAATCAGCACCGCCGGGGTGACCTTGAAATCAAGGCTGTAGAACTCGCGCTCGCCCAGAATGTAGGCGATGGGCTCGCCACCGAGGCGGCGCTGCAGCAGCGCATCAAAAGCGGCAGCCTGGCCGGCATGAACCGGGTCGCGGTCGTGGCCCGCGAGCCAGGAACGGGGCTGCTGGATAACGTGGCAGAGCAGGATCTGGGCTTCGAGGCGGGCTTCGCGGGTGCCAAGATCGAGCGCAGTGGCCAGCATGGCAGTGGCGTGCTGCAACAGGTTGTGAAGGATCAAAGGCATTACTTCACTGCAGAAGGTGCGGAGGAATGCGAATAAAACAGGGTTCCCTCTGCGCCCACCGAGGTTTGCTCATTACTCTTCCCCGCCCAGGGAAGCCAGCAGTTCCGCCTGATGCTCAGACATCAGCGCGCCAACCAGTTCGTCCAGGTCGCCATCCATGATCTGTTCGATCTTGTACAGGGTGAGGTTGATGCGGTGGTCGGTGATGCGCCCCTGCGGGAAGTTGTAGGTGCGGATGCGCTCGGAGCGGTCGCCGCTGCCGATCAGCGACTTGCGCGTGGCGGCCTCCTTGGACTGGCGTTCGCGCAACTGCACGTCCATGATGCGCGCCGCCAGCACCGACATCGCCTGCGACTTGTTCTTGTGCTGCGAGCGGTCGTCCTGGCACTCCACCACGATGCCGGTGGGCAGGTGGGTAATGCGCACCGCCGAGTCGGTCTTGTTGATGTGCTGGCCGCCGGCGCCCGAGGCGCGGTAGGTGTCGATCCTGAGGTCGGCGGGGTTGAGGTTCACTTCCGCCAGTTCGTCCGCTTCCGGCATGATGGCGACGGTGCAGGCTGAAGTGTGAATCCGCCCCTGGGTTTCGGTCGCCGGTACGCGCTGCACGCGGTGGCCGCCGGACTCGAACTTGAGCTTGGAGTAGGCGCCCTGGCCGATGATCTTGGCGATGATTTCCTTGTAGCCGCCCATTTCGCCCAGGCTCTCCGACAGGATTTCCACTTTCCAGCGCTGCCTTTCGGCGTAGCGTGCATACATGCGGAACAGGTCGCCGGCGAACAGGGCCGATTCGTCGCCGCCGGTGCCGGCGCGGATTTCCAGGAAAATATTGCGTTCGTCGTTGGGGTCCTTCGGTAGCAGCAGCTTCTGCAGGTCGATTTCAATCTGCGCCAGTTGCTCCCTGGCGCTCTGTGCCTCGTCTTCGGCAAACGACTTCAACTCCGGGTCGGAGAGCATTTCCTGGGCGGTTTTCAGATCCAGTTCAGCTTGCTGGAAGCGCTGATAGAGCTCGACCACCGGCGTGATTTCGGAATGCTCGCGGGTGAGGCGGCGATAGTTTTCCATGTCCGACGTGGCGTCGTTGCTGCTCAGGCGCTGGGTTAATTCAACCAGGCGCTCGGCAAGCTGGTCGAGCTTGGATTGGATGGAGGGTTTCATGGTTTTGAGAAAAAAGCTTCACCACGAATGACACGAATAAACACGAATGAAAAGCCGCGTGATTGCCGGTGTCTTTTTATTCGTGAACATTCGTGGAAATTCGTGTTATTCGTGGTCAGAATTTTCATTCCGGGTGAATGTGATACAGACGGCGCAGCAGCGCTTCAAGCTGGGCGCGGTCTTCTCCGCTGGCGTGGTTGAGGGCGTGGCTGGAGTCGTGCAGGAATTTGTTGGCGAGCGCCCGGCTCATCTGTTCGAGCACTTCGCGCGGGTCTTCTCCCTTGTCGAGCAGACGCTGGGCGCGTTCCAGCTCATGGCGGCGCTGCCGTTCAGCATGATCGCGCAGGGCGCGGATGGTGGGCACGACGCTGCGCGTATCCATCCAGTGCATGAAATCTTCCACCTGAACCTCGATGATCGCCTCGGCTTCCTCGGCGGCCAGCTGACGATTGCCGAGACCGGCCTCGATTACCAGGGCGAGGTCGTCCACGGTGTAGAGGAACACGTCGTCCAGTTCGCCGACCTCGGCCTCGATGTCGCGCGGCACCGCCAGGTCCACCATGAATATCGGCCGGTGCTTGCGCTGCTTGATGACGCGCTCGACCAGTCCTTTGCCCAGAATCGGCAGGGGGCTGGCGGTGGAGGTGACGATGATATCGTGGGTGGCGAGGTGATCCGGCAGTTCGTTCAGGGTGATGGCGCTGCCGCCCAGTCGCAGGGCCAGCGCGCTGGCGCGCTCCAGGGTGCGGTTGGCGACGGTGATGTGCTTGGGGTGATGCGCCGCGAAATGATTGGCGCACAACTCGATCATCTCGCCCGCGCCGATGAACAGGACGCGCTGTTCGCTGATCGAGGGGAAGATGCGTTCCGCCAGCCGCACCGAGGCGGCGGCCATGGAAACGCTGCTGGCGCCGATCTCGGTCTGGGTGCGGACTTCCTTGGCAACCGAAAAGGTGCGCTGGAACAGCTTGTGCAGCAGCGTGCCCAGAGTGCCGGCGCGTTCTGCGGTGTTCACCGCCTGTTTCAGCTGGCCGAGAATCTGGGTCTCGCCCAGCACCATCGAATCCAGCCCGCTGGCGACGCGGAAGGCGTGCTTGACCGCCTCGCCCTGCGGCAGGGTGTAGAGATGCGGCTCGATCGCTTGTTTCTTGATGTGATGGTAGTCCGCCAGCCATTCGATGGCTTGCTGCGGGCTGTCGGTGTTGCAGTAGATTTCAGTGCGGTTGCAGGTGGAAAGAATCGCCGCCTCTTTCACCGGACGGTGGCCGACCAAGTCGTGCAGCGCCTGTTCCAGGCTTTCAGCGTGGAAGGCGACCTGTTCGCGAACTGCCAGGGGCGCGGTTTGGTGATTGATTCCGAGGGTGAATAACTGCATGGCTCAATTGTGCACTTTTCGCCACGGGCTTGGCAAGGAGCGGTGCCGCTTGATGAGGCAGCACCCAAATATGGTGGTGACCAAGGGCAAACCCCAAGGGGATTTTTATTTACTAGAAATTCTGGTGGCCCGGGGCGGAATCGAACCACCGACACAAGGATTTTCAATCCTCTGCTCTACCGACTGAGCTACCGGGCCATGCTATTTAAGCGGGAACTGATTTTAGTCAGAATGAAAGATCAAACCAGCTAAAACCAAAGCGCGCTATTAAAGCCTTAAACCGGGGATTAGTCAAGAACCGATTGCCGCGCGCCGGTCTGGTAATCAATGGGAAAGAGGTGGGAATTCGGCGCGCACCCGGAGTCCGCCCGCCGTCGTGGCACGGGAAAAGGCAATGCGGGCCCGGTGAATTTCCGCAATGCGCAGGGCGATGGATAACCCCAGCCCGACGCCCTCGGCCAGTGTCGGGCTGAAGCGGCTAAAACGCTGACCCAGTTGGGCGAGCTGCTCGTCCGACACGCCGGGGCCGCTATCGCAGACATCGAGTTGATGAGCTGAATTTTTCAGGGCCTGTATCGTCACGACAACATGCCCTCCCTCTGGCGTATAGCGGATGGCGTTGTCCAGCAGGTTGCGCACCAGCACGCGCAGAAGGTCGGGCGAGCCTGAAATGGGCGCGGTGTCTTCTCCGTTCAGTTCCAGCTCGATATTCCTGGCGAGCGCCTCGGGCCCAATTTCGGCGCAGCATTCGCGTGTCACTGCGGCAAGGTCTACCGGTTCGAGGTGGGTCGAGGCGGAAAGCTCATCAAGCCGGGCCAGTGTCAGCAACTGCCCGACCAGATGGCTCATCCGGTCCATGCCCTGCAATGCCTTGTGCAGGCTTTCCAGGCGTTCCGCAGGCTCATCGGTCAGCATGGCTGCCTGGACCTGCGCCCGTAATGCGGCAAGGGGGGTGCGCAGTTCATGTGCGGCGTCGCTGGTGAAGCGCCGCTCGTTCTCCAGCGTTCCGGCGACACGGGTGAGCAGTTGGCCGAGCGCATCGAGGACCGGTTTGATTTCTTTTGGTGTGTCGTCAAGGTGAATAGGGTCCAGCCGTTCCGGTGAGCGCAAGTTCAGTTCCTGCGCCAGTTTGCGCAGGGGGCGCAGACCGAAGCTGATCGCTATCAGTGCGGCAAGGGCCAGCAGGGGAATCCCGAACAGGAAAGGCTGCAGGTTGTGCCAGGCGACTCCCCTGGCGAGATCGTTGCGCGCCAGGTCGTTTTGGCCGACGACCACTTCCAGCTGCCGCCTGGGGTCGCTCTGCCGATAGAAGCGCCAGCGTTCTCCCTGCCATTCGCCATGGCTGAAGCCCTCTTCCGGCAGACGATCGGGCAGTGCAGCCGCGGATTTGCCGGAATGCAGCAGCAGGCGAGGCTGGTCGTGTTCCGTGCTCCACACCTGGAAGGCCAGGGCGCGCTGGTATTTGTGGGCGATCGGCCCGGTGCTTTCGGTTTCGTCGTCATCGGCATGGATGGCGATGGCGAGTAAGGTCTGCCCAAGCTGGGCGAGCTGAGCATCAAAAATTTCGTCCACCTCGTGGAGCGCATTCTTGTAGCTTTCATAACCCGCCAGCAAGCCGAACAGCGTCACCGCGACCAGCATCAGGGCAACCAGCCGCGCCTGCAGGGAGAGTTTTCTGAAATTCATGGCTGACGCTCCACGCTATAGCCGATGCCGCGCAGGGTGCGGATGAAATCGGCGCCCAGTTTTTTGCGCAGGTGGTGAATGAATACCTCGATGGTGTTGCTTTCGACGCTGTCGCCCCAGCCGTAAAGGCTCTCTTCGAGTTGCGCGCGGGTGAGGACGCGGCCGGCGTTTTGCATCAGCTGCACGAGAATGGCGAATTCCCTGGCCGACAGCTCGACCGGTTCGCCTTCGCGCCATGCCTGATGCGCTGCCGGGTCAATCTCGATGGCGCCGATACGGAGGCGTGCCGTAGCATGGCCGCCGGAACGCCGAATCAGCGCATGCAGCCGCGCGGCCAGCTCTTCCATGTCGACCGGCTTGACCACATAATCGTCGGCGCCGAGGCTGAAGCCCTTGAGTTTGTCAGGCGTGGTGTCGCGTGCGGTCAGGATCAGCACCGGCGTGCGCAGTCCGCCTTCACGCGCGGTGTGCAGCAGGGTGAAGCCGTCGCGCTGCGGCAGGCCAAGGTCGAGCACCACCGCGGCATATTCCTCGCTGGCTAGGGCGTGCTCCGCCTGTTTGCCGTCGCGCAGCCAGTCAACGGTGAACCCCAGGTGGCCGAGGCTTTTCTGTACGCCGTCGCCGAGCAGGGGATCGTCCTCGACCAGCAGGACTCTCATCGCGGTGCCTTCATAATTCTCCATTAAGCATCGGTTAAGACTTAGGGTTCACACTCTGTTCCGGGACTCAGGCAAAGAGCATGCAGCCCGGGAAATGTTGGGTAGATAAAGGAGATTGTATTATGACTGCAAAGAAAATAGGAATTGCCATGCTGTTTATTGTAGGCGCCGGCGTCGCCTACGCGGAAACCCCATCCAGCCTGATTGCCGGCTACACGGCCGAAGCCGCGCGCGCCACGCCGGGTTTTACCCCCTCGGCGGAGCGCGGTCAGGGTCTGTTCGCCCGAAAATGGGGCGTGTCGCAAACCATGCCGAGTTGCGCGACCTGCCATAGCGATCAGCCCACGGCGGAAGGAAAGCATGTCGTGACCAGCAAGCGCATCGCCCCGCTTTCTCCCGCTGCAAACCCGGAGCGCTTTGCCAGTTCGGCCAAGGTCGAGAAATGGTTCAGGCGCAATTGCCAGGAGGTGGTTGGGCGCGAGTGCAGCGCGGCGGAAAAAGCCGATTTCATTCAATTTGTCAGTAAAGGAGGCCGGGTATGAAAACGTTCATTGCCATTCTTTTAATCGCGATCTCATCTTCGGCGCTGGCCGATGGCCACAAGCTTGCCGTGCCTGGCAACCCGAAATGGCAGACCGAGTGCGGCAGCTGCCACATGGCCTATCCACCCCAACTGCTGACGGCGGAAAACTGGCGGCAGATGATGAAAGGGCTGGATCGACATTTTGGCGCAAACGCCACGCTGGATGCGAAGGAAAACGCTGAAATACTCGCCTTCCTCGAGCGCTATGCGGCGCGGGATCAGAAATACAGCGCGAACACGCTGCGCATCAGCGACACGGCGTGGTTTCAGCGCAAGCACCGCGAGGTGTCGAATTCAGCCTGGTCGCATGCCAAGGTCAAAAGCCGCGCCAACTGCACCGCCTGCCATGTCACTGCCGAACGCGGCGACTGGTCGGAGCACAGCATCCGCATGCCCGACGGGCGGCGCTGGGAATAGGGAGAACAAATCATGAAAAAGATTCTGGTTTGGGACCTGCCGACGCGCGTCGGCCACTGGCTGCTGGTGGCGAGTTTCGCCGTGGCCTGGCTGACCGGGGAGAGCGAGGAATGGCGCCTGGTTCACGTCGCAGCCGGGTATACGATGGTAGCTGTGCTGGCTTTCCGGATATTCTGGGGAATTGCCGGTACACGTTACGCACGCTTCACCTCGTTTCTGTTTTCGCCGCGGCAGGCGCTGGACTATCTCGCGGGCTTGTTCCGCGGGGAAAAGAGCCACTGGGTCGGTCACAACCCGGCAGGCAGCTACGCGATCTACCTGCTGATCCTGTTCGGATTCGCCACGGTGGGTAGCGGTTGGGCGGCTTATAACGAGCTTGGTGGCGAATGGCTGGAGGAATTTCACGAAGTCCTGGCCAACACCATGCTTGCCGTGGTCGGCTTGCACGTAGCCGGTGTCGTGGTGAGCGGATTGCTACATCGCGAGAACCTGGTGCGGAGCATGATCAACGGCTACAAGATCGGGTCCAGCGAAGAGGCGATTTCATCCAGTCGGATACTGTGGGCGGTGTTGCTGATCGGGCTTGCTGGATGGGCGGCGGTGGTGGCATTCCTGCCCTGAAAATTTGGGCTGCATATGAACTTTCACGGGCTTCAGCCCGTGAAAGGCGGAGTGCCCTGGTGGTGATGTAGCTACAATGAAATTTCGATAAGGCACTACGCTAACCCATGGTTACCATTTACATTCCCGAATAGTTGGGGCCCGAGCCTCCCTCTGGCGGCCGCCAGGTAATATTCTGGCCAGGGTCCTTGATGTCGCAGGTTTTACAATGCAGGCAGTTGGCGGCGTTGATCTGCAGGCGTGGTCCCTGTGGCTCTTCCACAATTTCGTAGACACCCGCCGGGCAGTAACGCGTTTCCGGTGCAGCGTAGCGCGGCAGGTTCTCGGTCACGACCCGATCCGGATCGGCCAGAGCCAGGTGGCAAGGCTGATCCTCATCGTGAGCCAAATTCGCGAGCATCAGGGAATCGCTCAATGAAAAACTCAGTTTCCCGTCCGGACGCGGGTAGTCGATGGGCTGACAGGCGCTGGCTGGCAACAAACTCTGGTGATCGGCCTTGCGGTGGCGCAGTGTCCAGGGCAGACGTACCCCCAGATGCGCAAGCCAGAGTTCGGCACCGGTGGCCAGCGTGCCGGCCAGCGTACCCCAGCGCGAGAGCATCGGTTTGGTATTGCGCACGGCATCGAGATCCTGCCAGACCCAGGATGCGCGCAGCGACGCCGGGTAATCGGCCAGGAGGTCGCTGCTGCGCCCCTGGCCGAGCGCGGCATGGGCTGCTTCGGCGGCCAGCATGCCGGACTTCATCGCGTTGTGGATGCCCTTGATGCGCGGCACATTCACAAAACCGGCGGTGCAACCGATTAGCGCCCCTCCGGGAAAGGCCAGTTCCGGCAGCGCCTGGATGCCACCTTCGGTAATGGAGCGTGCCCCATAGGCAACCCGCTTGCCCCCTGCGAGCAGACCGGCAATCAGCGGATGGGTCTTGAAGCGCTGGAATTCCTGGTAGGGATTCAGGTACGGATTGCGGTAGTTGAGGTGCACCACAAAGCCGATAGCGACCTGTCCATCTTCCTGCTGATAGACAAAGCCTCCGCCACCCGTATCACCCCCCAAGGGCCAGCCCAGCGTGTGCCAGACCGTACCTGCCTGATGAGGAGAGCCAGGTATGGTCTGCCAGAGTTCCTTCAGGCCGAGACCATATTGCTGGGGGTCGGCGGCCCGACGCAGGTCGAACTGGGTTTCCAGCTCGCGCGTCAGCGAACCCCGGCTGCCTTCGGCGACAAGGGTGTAGGCGGCTTCGATCAGCACGCCCGGCGCATGGCCCGCTTTGGGCTTGCCATGGCGGTCGAGCCCGGCATCGCCGGTGATCACCCCGCGTAACCGGCCGTGCTCGTCATACGCGGGTGCGCTGGCATTGAAACCGGCAAAGAGGTCGACGCCGAGGGCTTCGGCCTCGCTGGCAAGCCACTGGCAGAGCTTGCCCAGGCTCATGATCCGGCAACCATGGTTATCCAGCTGTGGCGGCATCAGACCAACAGGAATTGAAAAGGCCCGCTTGCGCCCGAGCAGCCAGAAACGCTCCGAATCAACCGCAGTACCTGCCGGTGCGCCACGGTCAAGCCAGTCCGGGATCAGCTCATCCAGCGCCCGGGTATCGACCACCGCACCGGAGAGCTGGTGCGCACCAAAACTGGCGGCTTTTTCCAGAACACACACCTTGGTATCACGCCCGCTTTGGGCATCCAGTTGCTTGATACGGATAGCCGCAGCCAGTCCGGCCGGGCCGGCGCCGATGATCAGTACGTCAAATTGCAGGACGTCGCGTTCCATTTTTCATTCCTTGATTCAGATAAAGCGGGCGGGAGTGCCATCATCGCGGCTCAGGATGATTTCATCGCTGCGCTGGATATTGGATGCGGCCGTACGACACAGCGCCAGAAAGCGCTCGATCCCGGGCGAGAGGAATTTCTGCCGGTGCCAGACAAAATGAAACTGGCGCCGGAAATCCAGTGCCGGGGTGGGGATTTCCACCAGACTGCCGCGCCGGAAGGCTTCCTTCAGCGCCAGGCGCGACATGCACCCCAGGCCCATGCCGGATTCCACGGCGCGTTTGATCGCTTCCGTGTGTTCAAGCTCCAGCCGGATCTGCAACTGCGGCAAAAATTCACGCATGCCATATTCAAAGGTCTGTCGCGTACCTGATCCGGCCATCCGAACGATCCATGGACAGGCTACCAGTTCATCCAGGCTGACTTCATCCCTTCCCGCCAGCGGGTGGTCGGGCGCGGCAAACACAACGAGTTCGTCGGCAACCCAGGGCTCGGTCTGCAAGTCAGGATGCAGAAAATGCCCCTCGATCAAGCCGAAATCGATCTCGAACTGCGCAACTTGCCGGATGATGGTAGCCGTATCGTGGACTTCCAGCGTCACCTTGCTGGCAGGCTCTCGGCGCAGGAATTCCCCCACCAGCAAGGTGGCCAGATAGTTGCCGATGGTGAGCGTGGCGCCGAAGTGCAGGGTAGCCGGCCCGCTGCCCTGTTTCAGCAGCAGCTCGATTTCACTCGCCCGATCGATCAGGGCATTGGCGCGCGGCAGCAAGGCACGGCCGGATTCGCTTAAGTGCAGCCGCTTGCCCATTCGGTCGAAGAGCAAGGTGTCATATTGCTTTTCCAGCCCGGCCAGCGCGGTACTGGTGGCCGATTGCGACAGGGCCAGCACCTCCGCGGCCCGCGAGACACTGCCCAACCGGGCAATGGCGACGAATATTTCCAGCTGACGCAGGGTGAATTTCATGGGGTTGCCCATATATATCTATTTTAGAGATATACATTATTTATAAAATCAGTTTTACATATATTGTGCCGCTAAATAAACTGCGATGCAAACAGGGGTACTTAAATGAAGATATTGGTTGCGGTTAAGCGGGTTATGGATGCGAACGCTCCTGTTCACATTCGGCCTGATGGATTGGAAGTCGAAACACAGGGTGCCCGGATGGGCATCAACCCGTTTGATGAAGTGGCTCTGGAAGAAGCGGTGCGCCTGAAGGAGCGCGGCATCGCCAGCGAAATTGTTGCGGTAGCACTGGGTGATGACGCCACTCAGGACGTCTTGCGTCATGCTCTTGCGCTGGGTGCGGATCGGGCGTTGCTGGTGAATACGCAGACCAGCCTGCAACCACTGGGGGTAGCCAAGCTCCTGCAAGCCGTGGTGATGCGTGAAGGGCCGGAACTGGTGCTGATCGGCAAACAGGCCATCGATGACGATGCCGGACAGGAAGGGCAAATGCTGGCCGCTTTGCTGGGCTGGCCACAGGCCACATTTGTATCATCCTTGCAGATCGAGGGCCAGGAGTTGCAGGCGGTACGGGAAATCGAAGGCGGTACCGAAACGCTGGTCATGCGCTTGCCAGCGGTGGTGACCGCCGATTTGCGCCTCAACGATCCGCGCTTTATCAAGCTGCCAAACCTGATGCAGGCACGCAAGAAACCGATAGAGACGCTGACGGCCGATGAACTGGGTGTCGATTACACGTCCCGCCTGGTGGTGGAGCGGCTCAGCGAACCCCCGGTGCGTGCAGCCGGCCGCCGCGTGGCCAATGTTGCCGAGTTGGTCGAATGCCTACAGGCCGAAGGTCGCCGGCTGGAAATCAGGGAGTTGTTATGAGTGTATTGATTCTTGCTGAACACGATGGATTGGCACTCAAGCCAGCCACCCGGCGCGTGGTAGGCGCCGCCGGTTTTTGGCAGCAGCCCGTCGAGTTGCTGGTTATCGGCCCTGCGGTCGTAGCGAACGAAGCGGCATGCCTTGCCGGTGTGCAGAGGGTGCTGCATGTCGACAGTGACGCGATGCCGGTGGCCGAAGATTTAGCCCCGCTGCTGGTCGACCTGATGCACGAACGCAAGGTCTTGCTGGCAGCCCACAGTAGTCTGGCGCGGGATGTGTTGCCGCGAGTTGCCGCCCTGCTTGATGTCGCGATGATTGGCGATGTGGTTCGCATCACCGGTCCGGCCTCCTATGTGTGTCCCCTTTATGCAGGGCGCCTGCTGGCTAGCATGACCAGCCGGGATGCTATCCAGGTGCTGACCGTACGCGCACCGCTCTTTGCGCCGGTTGGCGAATCGCAAGCGGTCCCGGTATTTGCCCTGCCAGCATTGGCGAGCGGAGGAGCAAGCCGCCGGGTGGCCGTGAACCGTCAGGTCTCCGAACGGCCGCAGCTGGCCAGCGCCCGTATTGTGGTATCGGGCGGCCGGGCGCTGGGAGAAAAATTTGATGCCGTGTTGGCACCGCTGGCCGAAACGCTCGGCGCTGCAGTAGGTGCTACCCGGGCGGCAGTCGATGCCGGCTTTGCGGCCAACGAGTTGCAGGTAGGCCAGACTGGCGTTGTTGTCGCACCGGCGATTTATCTAGCTGTCGGTCTATCCGGCGCGGCCCAGCATCTGGCCGGAATGAGCGACAGCGAGGTAATCGTGGCGATCAACCAGGACCTGGAAGCACCGATTTTCAAAGTGGCCGATTATGGGCTGGTTGGGGATCTTTTCGAGGTCGTGCCGGCAGTTACCCGGGCCATCCAACAATTGCAGGAGAGACAGGCATGAGTGCTTTTGCCACCGAGAAGGTGTTGAGCGTACATCACTGGAACGAATCGCTGTTCAGCTTCAAAACCACACGCGATATGGCACTGCGTTTCGAAAACGGCCAGTTCGTCATGATCGGCCTGCCCGGAGAGGACCGACCGATAACGCGGGCTTTCAGTATTGCCAGTCCCAACTATGAAGAATATCTGGAGTTCTTCAGCATCAAGGTGCCTGGCGGGCCGCTCACCTCTCGCCTGCAACACTTGCAGCCTGGCGATCCGGTCCTGGTAAGTCGCAAGCCGACCGGTACGCTGATCCTCAATGATCTGTTGCCCGGCCGCAACCTTTACCTGCTGGCGACCGGTACCGGGCTCGCCCCCTTCCTCAGCATCATCCAGCACCCGGATGCCTATGAGCGTTTCGAGCATGTCGTGCTGATCCATGGGGTGCGACGGGTGAGTGACCTCGCCTATGCCGATTTCATCACCGGCGAATTGGCGCAGCACGAATATCTGGGCGATTGGGTACGGGAAAAGCTGGTCTATTACCCGACGGTGACGCGGGAGCCGTTCCGCAACCAGGGCCGCCTGACCGAATTGATTGCCAATGGCAAGCTGTTTACTGACACGGGATTGCCGGCCCTAGACCCTCAACAGGATCGAGCGATGCTGTGCGGCGGCCCGGCCATGCTGGAAGACACTACGGCGCTACTCGACAGTCTGGGCTTTGTCGTGTCGCCACGCATCGGCGTCCCGGGACAGTATGTGATTGAGCGGGCATTTGTAGAGAAATAACCTACCTGATGACAGGGGAAAAAGCGGGGTCCGAAGGCCCAGGTTATTGTATTGATAAGATGAGTTGATCAGCGGCTGTATTTTGGTCGGAATCAGCTGATTCGATTCACCCAACGCTGGGCTTTGTCCAGTTCTTGCAGTTCTTTGTAGTTCTCGATCGCCTTTTCCGCCATGCGTTCGCTCAAGGCAAGAAACAACTGTGCAGTGGATAGAGCGTCTGCCAAGGCATTATGGCGGGCATAGTTGCGAATGCCGAAGTAATTTGTCCAGTCGTCCAAAGCGCGGAATTGGCGTGCCAAATCCGGGTAAAGGGCGGGCGCGATATAGGCTAGATCCGCCCAGGGATGTTTGAGATCCATCCCGATTTTACTTTTCAGCGCACGCCTGACCATGGTTTCGTCGAACTCGACATGAAAGGCAATGAGTGGCGACTTGCCGAGATACTCCAGGAACAACAGTAGCGCCTCCACGGGTTGCACCCCCTCTTCCTGGGCCGTGCCACCGATGCCGTGAATGAGGATGTTGTCCCGGTCGCTGGCGTGTCTTTGTTGCAACACGATTTCAAGACTGTCTGCGAAATTGATTTTCCCTGCCTGCACCGCCACGGCACCGATTGCGATCAGGTGATCTTTGACGAGATTCAGGCCGCTGGTCTCTACGTCTACCACCACATAACGGCTTTGTGAAAAAGACTGCCGCAAGTCGGCTGCCGGCAGGGCCTGCCAGGCCGCCAGGCGCTGGGCCTGTTCCGGCGTGAGCTCGGGTTGGGCGGTAAAAAAACGGGATAGCCAGTTCATAGATGGTAATTCAGCGCCAGCCGAGCCTGAAGCTTGCGCGCCTGACGAAACGCTTCTTTCAGGATGCGCCGGTCGAGGTTGTTGAGATGGTCGGGATCCACCCGGTTGCTCATCGGTTGCGCGGCTTCAATCTGCTCGTGATGCAGGCGCAAGCGCAACAGCTGAATGAAGAGGAATGCATCCCCCCAGGCTTCTGCCTCTTTGGGGGATATGTGCAATGGCGCTGCGGCTTGGCGCAGGCGCTGCAGGGTGCCGGTTTGCAGTCCGCCGGTAGCCAGGCTGAAGATGCGGGCAGCATCCACGAACGGCGATATCCCGTTCAGCTTGAGATCCAGAGTATGATCCTCCCCCACTGAAAAATCCCGCACCAGCCCTAGGGGAGGCCGGTTGCGCAGCGCATTTGTCGCCATCTGGTGGAGAAAGCGGGGGTTGCTCTCGACCAGTTTCGCCAGCCATCGGCGCAGTTTTTCGGCCAACTCGGATTGTCCGAAAAGGGGTCGAAAATCGAAAAATATCGTTGCGTTGAGCAAGCCCTGTGGGTCGCCGTGGTCGATCCATCTTGAAAATTTCTCTTTCCACTCGTCCAGGGAGAGGCACAGCTCAGGGGTGGATGCCATGATGTTGCCCGTGCACAATGGAAAGCCGCAGGCGTCAAGCGCCTCGTTGATGCGGCGTGCGATGGGGAGCAGGGTCTGGCGCATCTGGGCTGCGTTTGACCCCTCGGGCACCAGAAAGATGATCCCGTTATCCTGGTCGGTGTTGAGCGTCTGCTCGTATCGCCCCTCCGATCCCAGCGCGATCCAGCAGAAGCACGCGCATAGCGGACCCTCCATGACACCCGCCGCCATGCACTCCAGCTCGATGATACGGGCAGTGAGCAGATCGTTCAGGGTGGAGATGAACTGCGTCATCTGCTCTGCCGCCACGCCCTGAGCCATCATGTTGTGGGCCAGTTGACGGATATCGTGGGCAGACTGTGTTAACGCCTCGAGCGTGTCGGCATGATGAATCGCCGAGCTGATCTGGCGCAAGCCTACCCGCTGCAGCGAAAACAGATCCTTCTCGGAAATGATCCCGACCAGCCGTTCGCTTTCTGTCACCAGTACATGGCGAAAGCCGTGCGTCGCCATTTCCAGTGCCGCTTCATAAGCGTGCGCCTGGGGCGGCAATGTCTTGAGATCGATGCTCATCACCGAGGCAATGGGCAGGTTCAGATCCAGTTGAGCCAGTGCCACGCGGTTCAATACATCGTGCAGGGTGAAGATGCCGACCGGCTTGTTATCCGGATCTGTCGCCACCATTGCGCCGATGCCCAAAGCATGCATGGTTTTCAGTACTTCTCGCACTGGCGTTTCTGGAGAACAGGTCACCGGCTCGCGGCGAATGAGGGCGGACAGCGGGCTGGACATGGATTGCTGTTCGGCACTGAAGTGGGAGTATTGCGCCTGAATGATGTGTTTTGATTGCTCCAGCAGATTGGCGATACGGCGGGTACAGAAGTCGTGGAAGGCGATACTCAGGCGGGTAAGCTGGAGAAAGTTTTCTGCCGAGAGCTCGTAGCAGAAGACGCCTTCCCGTGCACGGTAGGTGCTGGTGACGGGGCGCTTCGATAACAAGGCGCCAAGGGGAAAACATTCGCCTTCATGCAGTTCGAGCCAGGCTGTACCTTCCTGTGCACGCGCCACGGCTTGTTCCCCCTGAACCACACCTTGCTTGATGACATAGAACTTGATGTTCGCCCCTTGCTCGGGAGAGAGTATGACTCCGCCTTTGGCGTAGTAACCCAATTCCAGCCGCTGTGCCATCCACAACACATGTTCACGTTCCATTTGGTCAAACGGGGCGTGGCGACCTAAATGGTCCGCAGTGGCGTAAATCAGTGAATTGGCGGAAGTTGTCATGGATCAGGCGGGCTTCCCGTCGGCATCAGATTTTAGGTGCGGGTAGCGACAATGTTCCACCAAATTCTGAGCCCCTATGTCGGGTGCCGGTGTCAGCAGGCTGACCACGATAAGGGTGAACATGCCGGCGGGCACGCCGAAGGCTCCGGCAGCGATATCCTTGATGCCGAACCAGGGGGCCATGCCATAAAACTTGACGCTGACCAGATAGAACAGACACAGGCCCAAACCCACCGCCATGCCCGCGACCGCGCCCCACTTGTTGGCGCGCTTCCAGAAGATGCCGAGTACCAGTGCGGGGAAAAACGCCGAGGCGGCAATCGAAAAGGCCCAGGCCACCATGGAAAGGATGTGGTCGGGCTTGAGGGAAGCGAAATAAGCGGCGATCAGTGCCACCAGCAAGAGCAGAATTTTGGAAATAATCATGCGCCGCGGGGTCGAGGCATAGGGGTCGATCATCTTGTAGTAGACGTCATGCGACAAGGCGTTGGCGATGGTCAGCAACAGTGCGTCCGCGGTCGAGAGCGCCGCCGCCAAACCGCCCGCCGCCACCAGGCCGGAGACGACGTAGGGCAGGCCTGCAATCTCGGGCGTGGCGAGCAGGATTACGTCCGGGTTGAGGGTGAGTTCGGCCAACTGCAGGATGCCGTCCTGGTTGATGTCGTCGATCTTGACCAGGCCGATCTTGCCCCACGCCGCGACCCAGGCAGGCAGGTCGGCGATACTGCTGCCGATCAGCTTGGTGTAGATTTCGAACTTAACCAGGATCGCGAGCGCGGGTGCGGAGAAATACAGTATGAAAATGAAGAACAGCGACCAGAACACCGACTGACGCGCTTCCTTCACGCTAGGCGTGGTGTAATAGCGCATCAGGATATGCGGCAGCGCGGCGGTGCCGATCATCAGGCAGGCGGCCAAAGCCATGAAGTTGAGCCGGGCGGTGTCCCGCTCTTTTTCGTTCTCGCCGGGGAACGGCTCGGCATGGGGGCGGGGGGCTTTGGCGCTGGCACGCAGCTGTTCTGCTTCTCGTCCCCATGTTTCCCTGGCTTCAATCTCGTTCCGGGGTAAATTCTGGAGAGCCTGTTCGGCACCCCGGATGGCGCTAGCGTCAGGTACGACCGCTGCTTTAGTGTGGGCCAAGCCGCGCTCTGCATTGTGCCTTTCGGCGGTTAGGGAACCTGGCAGCCCCTTGATTCTGGTATCGGTTTCATCCGCCTTGTGCCTGAAGAGCTCACGCGCCTTGAGCTGCTGAGGGTCGTTGAAGATGTCCTTTTCGCGTTCGGTCACCTTTTGCAGCACCTGGCCCGACATCAGCTGGGGTATGGGAACGTCGGTGATGCGTTGCGACAGCATCACCACCGGCACCAGGTAAGCGATGATCAGGATGACGTACTGCGCCACCTGCGTCCAGGTAATCGCTTTCATGCCGCCCAGCATAGAGCATACCAGGATGCCGGCGATGCCGACCAGGATGCCGGTGGTGAAGTCGATGGCAAGAAAGCGGCTGCTGATCAGGCCTACGCCGTAAATTTGCGCGACCACGTAGGTGAAGGAGGCGAGGATTGCCGCGAAGACGCCGACGGTGCGCGCCACGTTGCCGCCGTAACGGGCGCCGAGAAAGTCGGGGATGGTGAACTGGCCGAACTTGCGCAGATAGGGGGCAATGAACAGCGCCACCAGGACGAATCCGCCGGTCCAGCCCATGATGAAGGCCAGGCCGTCGTAACCGGACAGATACAAGGTCCCCGCCATGCCGATAAAGGAGGCGGCGCTCAACCAGTCGGCGCCGGTGGCCATGCCGTTGAACACGGCGGGCACGCGCCGCCCGGCAACGTAATACTCGGAGATGTCGGCGGTGCGGCTCATTACGCCGATGCCGGCATAGAGCCCGAAAGTGGCCGCCATGAAGATATAGCCGATCCAGGCGTTGGGCATCCCCATCTGCTCGGCGATCGCCAGCAGGATGACGAAGCCGATGAAGCCGCCGGTATAAAAACCGTAGTAGCGGGACAGGCTCAGGAAAAATATCTTGTGTTTATTCTTCTGCGACGCCATATTTTTTATCGAGTTTGTTCATGTAGCGGGCATAGAACCAGACCACCGCAACGTAGATAATCAGCGATCCCTGGGCCGCCATGTAAAAGCCGAGCGGAAAACCAAGGAAGGAAAGGGTGTTAAGGTCGCGGACAAACCAGATGACCGGGAAGGTGGTCAGAAACCAGATCAGCAGCAAGGCCGCCGTCATGCGCAGATTCTTGTTCCAGTATTCCTGGTGTGTTTTGGATAGAGGCATGATGATCGTAACGAAAGCGCTGAAACCCGGCGTTGATCATAGCGCCGCCAGTTTGAATTCGCAAAGAAAAACCGCAATAAAAAACCCCGGCCGCAAGGCCGGGGCTGGTAAGGAACGGCAGGGGTAGCGCTTAGTGTGCGCTGGCGGCTTCTGCGTGGATGCCGGTGTTCTGGCGCACGTAGAGCTCGTCCCACATGTCTTCGGCACGTTGGTCGCGGTACAGCAGCGAACCGATGATTACGGCCAGGAAGCCGAGCGGGATGGAGATCAGGCCGGGGTTCTTGAGCAGGAAGAAAGGCTTCTCCAGGCCTACCATGCTGGTGGTCTGGCCCTCGAACTTCTTCAGGTCGCCTTCGGCCTTGTCGTGGGCTTTCTTCACCTTGTCGAAGTCGGCCTGGACTTTCTTCTTGTCGGCCTCGTCAGTTGCGGCATCCAGCTTGGCCTGGAGCGTCACCAGTTTTTCCCTGGTGCCGGGCTTGGCAGGCTTGGCGGCCTCGGCGGCTTTCGCAGGTTCCGCCTTCTTGCAGGTCGCGAACAACTCGCAGCTAAAGCCTTCGCCAGACTTGGCTTCCACCGCAGGTTTGGCCTCAGAGGCGGGATCGCCCTCAATGACTTTGTTCGCGGCCTTGATGACGGCTTGCGGGTAGGTCATGTTGGGGGAGATCATCACCAGCCCGATGGCGGTGATTGCACCGACCAGCATGCCGGCGATGATGCCGCCGGTGTTGCACTTCTTCCAGTACAGCGTGAGCAGCACGGCCGGCAAGTTGCTCGAGGCAGCCACGGCGAAAGCCAGTGCAACTAGGTGAGCTACGTTCTGACCCTTGGCCATGATGCCGACGGTAATCGCCATGATGCCAACGATCACCGAGGCGACGCGGGCCGCTACCACTTGTTCCTGTGGCGTGGCATGATCGCCACGGATGACACCGACGTAGATGTCGTGCGCCATGGCGGAAGCCGCTGCCAGCACCAGGCCGGCCACCACCGCGACGATGGTGGCAAAGGCTACGGCCGCGACGAAGGCGAGGAAGAAGTTGCCGAGCATGGAGTCTGCGCCGCCACCCAGGTATTGCGCCAGGAGCGGGCCAGCCATGTTGCCGCCGGGGTCGATCGAGGCGATCTTGTCCGGACCGACCAGCATCGCGGCGCCGGTGCCGAGGAACAGGGTCAGCACGTAGAAGCCGCCGATGATCGCCATTGCCCAGATTACGGAAAGGCGTGCGGCTTTGGCTGTCGGCACGGTGAAGAAACGCATCAGGATGTGCGGCATTCCGGCGGTGCCGAGCACCAGTGCCATGCCCAGGGAGATCTGGTCGATCGGGCTCTTCAGGAACAGGCCGGGTTCGAGGAAGCGCTGGCCGAGTTCAGCCGCCGTCATGGTGGTGGCCTTGTCGCCCAGCAGCTTGGCGACCTGCGCCTGCACCTTGGTGTCGCCCACGACCGCTTGCAGGTAATCCGGCAGGCTGAAACCGTAGGGCAACCACACGAACATCACCAGCAGGATCGAGGCGGTCACGAGCAGGCCGGCCTTGATGATCTGCACCCAGGTGGTGGCTTTCATGCCGCCGAACACGACATAGACCAGCATCAGGATGCCCACGCCGATTATGGAGGTTTCGTAGTCGATGCCGATCAGGGTCTTGATCAGCACGCCGCCACCGACCATTTGAGCGGTCAGGTAGAAGGTGGACACGGTGATGGTGGACAGTGCCGCCACGGTTTTGACCTTCTTCGGCTCATTGCGGAAGGCCAGAATGTCGCCCATGGTGTACTTGCCGATGTTGCGGCAGGGTTCAGCGATCACCAGCAGTACGGTGATGTAAGCGACCAGCCAGCCCACCGAGTACATGAAGCCATCGTAGCCATACAGCGAGATCAAACCGGCGATGCCGAGGAAGGATGCGGCGGACAGATAGTCGCCGGCAATCGCCCAGCCGTTCTGGATGCCGCTCACCGAACGTCCGGCGGCGTAGAACTCGGAGGTGGTGTGGGTGTGCTTTGCCGCCCAGTAGGTGATGCCCATGGTGATGGCGATGATCACACCGAACACCGCGAAGGTCATCCACTTGAACTCGTCGGCAACTGCGCCGGTAGCCGCCAGGGCGGAGCCGCTGGCGAGTAGCGCTGCGGCGAACAAGGCGAACTTGTTAAAGGTTTTTGTCATGTTCAGGCTCCCATCTTGTGCGCGTCGTTGATGATTTCCTGCGCCATGGCGTCGAATTCGGCATTGGCCTTTTTCGAGTAGATGAAGGCGATGACCCAGGCTACAATGAATTCCGATAGCGCAAACAGGATGCCGACGTTGACTACGCCCCATACCTTGATCTTGAACAGTTCCTGGAAATAGGCTGCCCCGATCGGCAACAGGAAGTAATACACCGTCGATATAAACATCAGTCCCCAGAGAAAGGTGGTCTTCTTGCGGTGCAAGGCTTGGAACCGGGGGTCCGCATCGATCGCGGCCCAGTTCATGCTAGGTTTTGACATTTCAACGCCTCCAACTAAAATTGATTGTCCGTAGGTGCCTGTAGCCCACCCCATGCAGGCCATCATTTCATGGTATACCTGCATGCTTACACAAAACTTACAGCCGGATAAAAAGTGATATGCGCATCCTGATTGCTGAAGATGACGAAGTTCTGCGTGACGGGTTGTGCCGTTCCATGCGCCAGTCCGGCTATGCGGTGGACTGCGCCGGCAACGGCAAAGAGGCTGTCCAGATGCTGCTGGGTGAATTGTACGATCTGGTTATCCTCGACCTGGGGCTGCCCAAGCTCGACGGCCTGAGCGTGCTGAAGCAATTGCGCGTGCACAACCAGCATGTGCCGGTGATCATCCTGACCGCCCGCGACGGGGTTGAAGACCGCGTCAAGGGGCTGGACCTGGGCGCTGACGATTACCTCACCAAGCCGTTCAACCTGCCCGAGCTTGAAGCCAGGGTGCGCGCATTGTTACGGCGCGGGCAGTGCGGTGCCAGCCCGATGATGGTGTATGGGGCGCTCGCCTTCGACAGCGTCGGGCGACGTGTGACGATCAATGTCGAACCTGTCGAACTTTCCCTGCGCGAACTGGGCGTGCTGGAAATTCTGCTGTCACGGGTGGGCAAGGTGGTGAGCAAGGAGCTGTTGCTGGAACATCTTTACAGTCACAACGAGGAAGCCAGCAGCAATGCCATTGAAGTCTACGTCCACCGCCTGCGCAAAAAGATCGAAGAAGCCGGCATTACCATCCGCACCATACGCGGGCTGGGTTATCTGCTGGATAAAATTTAATTAAGTGATCGGCTTGCAGTGGTCAACTGGCCACTGAGACTGATTGCCGATGGCTGACTGCCGAGAGCTGAAAGCGACTTCCCATGGACAATGACATCCTTTCGCTGCGCAACCATCTGATGAACTGGCTGTTCACTCCCCTGTTCGTATTGTGGATTTTCAGTACGGCAGCGGGCTATATGGCGACCCTGAATTACGCCAATCAGCCTTACGATCTCGCCTTGAAAGAGCGGGCACTATCCTTGGCGGGGCAGATGAATCTGGGTGGGCAGACGCATCCTGACGGCGCACCCGCGGCCGAAACCGGAGACCGCACCTTTTACACCATCACCACGGCGGAGGGGCGCGTCATCGCCGGCAATGCGGCGCTGCCTCATCGCCCAGTGTTCCAGGCCAACAGGAATGAGCCGGTGTTCAGCGATGGTGAATTCAAAGGGCAGAAAATTCGCATGGTCAGTTTGCGCTACCAGACCAATCCGGCGGATACGAATAGTTATGCGCTGTTGCAGATGGCTGAAACCATCGACAAGCGTCAGGCATTGACACGGGGTATTCTGGGCAACATCGTGATTCCCCAATTGCTGCTCATCATCATGGCGGGTGGTGCGGTGTGGTATGCCCTGAAGCGTGGCCTCCAGCCACTGGAACACTTGCGCCAGGAAGTGGCGCAGCGTTCGCGTGACGACCTGAGCCTGCTGGACGAAAAAAAAGCGCCGGTGGAAGTTCAGCCGCTGATCGAGGCGGTCAACGATCTGCTGCAGCGATTGAAGCAGGTCATGGAGTCGCAGAAGCGCTTCATCGCCGATGCCGCGCACCAGCTTCGCACCCCCTTTGCCGGACTGAAAACGCAGGCGGAACTTGCCTTGCGCGAAGCTGATCCTGCGCTGGTACGCCATGCGCTGCATCAAATTCTCGCCAGTGCCGAGCGTTGCAGCCACCTGGTGAACCAGTTGCTGTCACTGGCGCGCAACGAGCCGGGCGGTCACACCTACAGCTCTTTCGCGATGTTGAACCTGAACCGGGTGGCGAAGGAAACCACCATGTTGTGGGTGCCGGAGGCGCTCAAGAAAAATATCGATCTGGGCTTTGAAGGTTCAAGGCAGGTGTTGCCGGTGCGTGGGGACGCCATCGGCTTGCAGGAAATGATCGGCAATCTGCTCGACAACGCCATCCGCTATACCCCGCCCGGTGGGACGGTGACGCTGCGTGCCGGCTACGAAGAGGGCGGTGCTGTGCTGCGGGTCGAGGATAACGGGCCGGGCATTTCCGAGGAACATCGCGGGCAGGTATTCGAACGCTTCTACCGCATCCTCGGTAGCGGCCAGGTTGGCAGCGGTTTGGGGCTGGCGATCGTGCGTGAAGTGGTCAATCTGCACGAAGCGCGGATCAGCCTCGGGGCGGGGACGGATGGCAAGGGCACTTTGGTGACGGTGAATTTTCCGCACCACAGCGCAGTTTGACAGCTGGCTAAAACTGGAAGTATTTCTCCAGTGTCGCCTGCAGCTTGCGCGCCTGGCGGAAAGCTTCTTTCAGGATGCGGCGATCGAGGTCGTTGAGGCTGTCGGGGTCGATCTTGTTGGATAGCGCCGCGCCACGTTCGTCCTGTTCGTGCTGTATCCGCAGGCGCAGCAGCTGGATGAACAGGAAGGCGTCGATCCAGGCTTCCAGCGTGGCAGGTTCGATTTGCCATTGCGCGCCGGATGCGCGCAGCCGTCGAATGGTGCTGGTTTCGCTGGTTCCGGCATACAGGCCGAATATCCGCGCTGCATCGACGAATGGGGTGATGCCGTTGAGCTTGAGGTCTAGGGTATGTTCCTCGCCCACCACAAAATCGCGTACCAGCCCGAGAGGGGGTTGATTGGCCAGTGCGTTGACTGCCATGTGCTTGAGAAACAGCCGATTTTCCTTGATTGTTGAATGCAGCCAGATGCGTAGTTCCTCGGCCAGTGCGTGTTTGCCGAACAGCGGTCTGAAATCGAAGAAAATCATTGCGTTGAGCAGGACTGGCGCATCGCCGCGCTGTATCCACCCTGCGAACCTGTCCTTCCATTCGCCCAGCGAAAGACACCACTGCGGGTTGCTCGCCATGATGTTGCCCTTGCACAGGGGGAACCCGCAGGCATCGAGTGCCTCGTTGATGCGTCGGGCTATGGGCAGGAGCTGGGCGCGCACCTGCTCGGCAGTCATCCCTTCAGGTTCCTGGAAAATGATCCCGTTATCCTGATCGGTATTGAGTGTCTGCTCGTATCGCCCCTCCGATCCCAGCGCGATCCAGCAGAATCCCGTATGGCACAGCGCACTGTCCGATATTCCTGCGGCCATGCACTCCAGCTCGATAATTCGCACCGTCAGCAAATCGTTCAAGGTGGAGATGAACTGCGTCAGCTGCTCCGCTGCTACCCCTTGCGCCATCATGTTATGGGCAAGCTGGCGGATGTCGCCGGCAGCATGCTGCAATGCCGCGATATCTTTTGCCCCGCGGATGGCAGCGCTGATCTGGCGCAGGCCGACCCGCTGCAGCGTAAACAAATCCTTCTCCGAAATGATGCCGACCAGCTTCCCGTCCTGCGTCACCAGCACATGGCGGAAACCATGCTTCGCCATTTCCAGCGCCGCCTCGTAGGCGAATGCCTGGGGCGGCAGAGTGGTGAGGCTGGCACTCATCACGGAAGAGATCGGCTGGTCCAGGTCGAGTTGCGCCAGAGCTACCCGGTTCAGCACATCGTGCAGGGTGAAGATGCCGATCGGCTTCTGCGCATCATCGACCGCCACCATCGAACCGATGCCCAGGGTATGCATCGTTTCCAGCACCGACCGCACCGGCGCTTCGGGTGAGCACGTCACCGGATCACGACGGATGATCGCCGACAGGGGGCTGGACAGCGATTGCTGCTCCGAACTCGACTGCGCATACTGCGCCTGGATGATCTGCTTGGACTGCTCGAGCAGGGAAGCGATGCGACGTGTGCAGAAATCCTGAAAGGGCGGCGACAAGCGGATCAACTCATGGAAATCCGCCGCAGCGAGCTCGTAGCAGAACACATCCTGCTTGGCGCGATAGGTGCTGGTGACGGCACGTTTGGAGAGCAGGGCGCCGAGGGGGAAGCACTCGCCCTCGTGCAGTTCCAGCCAGGCGGCATCTTCCTGGGCGCGGACCACATCCTGCTCGCCCTGGACCACGCCCTGCTTGATCACCAGGAAGCGGGACGCCACCCCCTGCTCGGGCGAAGCGACCACCTCGCCCTTGGCGTAGTAGCCCAGGGAAAGCCGCTGCGCCAGCCACGCCAGATGCTCGCGCTCCATCCGGTCGAACGGTGCGAAGCGACGAAGGTGATCCATGGTTGCATGGATCAGGGAGTTGGGAGGTGCGCTGGACATAGTCGGAATCTTTATTGAACTTTAAAACCGCTTCAACCCGGATAGAGTCAAAACACCGCTGTGGGAGCGGCGCCCTCACCGCGATTTGCGGCCGCATTAGCGCCGGGGAGCGCCGCTCCTGCCATGCACGAGCATTCCAATGGACAATTTGGCTTTAATTGCTTTTCCCCGGTTTATTCCTCTACCAGAAGGTCTAGCTTTCTTGCCAGCCACTTGGTGGTTGTGGCCTGGATCAGGATAGTCATCAAAATGGCGATGAAGGTGACTGAGGCGATGAGCTGCGCACCCGGCGCTTTCATGCCCAGCAGCAGGCCGGCAAGCGCACCCGGAATCACCCCGGTTTCGCGCGTCCAGCACATGAACAGCATTTCCTTGAAGCTCCACTTGGCGCGCCGGTCTGGCAGGGCGCACAGGAACACTGTTACCGGCCGCGCCACCAGCATGAAAATTGTCACCACTGCAACGCCGCCGAGCAGGTACTGGTTCATCAGGGCGAAATCGACCTGTGTGCCGAGCAGAATGAAAATAAACATGCGCATGATCAGAGCAGTGGTCATGACGAAATCTTCGAGGATGGTATCGTCCTGGTGGGCGCGCTTGAAACCGAGGGATTCCTGGTTACCGAGCATGATGCCGAACACGAATACCGCCATGAAGCCGCTGGACTGCAGGCCGTCGGCCGCCATGTAGGCGCCGATCACGGCCATCAGGGTGACTACCGGCGCATATTCGGCCAGGAAGCCGAATTTCTCGTGCGAAATCATGAGGGCGGCCAAGTAGCCCAGCACGCCGCCGATCACGATGCCGAGCACCGATTGTTTGACCAGATCCGCAAGTGCATCGCCGGCGGAGAATTCGCCTGCTCCCATCGCCACGCCGAGCACGGTGAAAGTGACGATTGCACCCATCGCGTCGTTGAATGCGGATTCAGTCATTACCGTCTGCGCGACGCGATCCTTGATCTTGATTTGCTTGAACACCGGCACCAGCGTGGCCGGATCGGTGGATGCGAGCGTGGCGCCCAGCAGCAGGGCCACGATGACCGGGACGCCGAAGATGTAATAGGCCGCTGCGCCGGTAATGGCGGCAGTGATCAGCACCCCGATGGTGGCGATGACGACAAGGGTAATCCAGACTTCTTTCAGCACCTTGAGACGAATCGAGGCGCCGCCGTCGAACAGGATGTAGCTGGAGCCGAAAATCAGAATCAACTGGTTGATTGACGAATCCGTCTTGATATTCACCAGCCCGAAAATTTCAGGGCCGATCAACATGCCGATCAGCAGGAACACGACAACGTCGGGCACCCGCGCCAGTCGCGCCAGCAAGCCGGAGAACGTGCCAACCGCGAGAATGATGCCGAACACTAGAAGGGTGTGCTTGGCCAGCTCCAAGGATGCAGAAGATTCCATGTCTTTGTTTTTACGTTAATTTATAAGAAAATGGCGGTAATTATCTGTTTATTCTGGCACGGAATGGGGAAAAGTGCATAACGATGTGTGGTTACACTCCATATTCAGAAAATCAATGTCGAGTGGCGTCCCGCATTCCCATTGACGCGTTTCCAATCAGCCGAGCTTGTTGTCGGCGATGTGGTAGTGCGGGTCTTCCTGCACGTTCAGCTCGATTATGTCCTTGGCCTTGTCTAGCACTTCCAGGCTATCCGGGCTGAGGTGACGCAAGTGCTGGCGCTTGCCGGCTTGCTGGTAGCGGGTTGCCAGCGATATCAATCGCTTTGCCGTCTTCTGCTCCGTATCAAAGCCCCGAGGGGCCATCACTTGTTATCCTCATCCACGGCCATTTTCAGCATCTCAAAAATACCCGGGATGGCTGAGGTCACCCGGTTCCAGTTCGGGATGAGCGGTGTGGCCATCGGATTTTCCATAAACGCCTGGGTTGCCATGGCAATGGCTCTGGTAAATGCTTCCACCGCCATTGCCTCCTCGTGCCGGTCAAACTTGAGCCCGTTGATTGCCGCATCCGCTTCGTATTTCATGATCGTGTCTTCGGCTTGCCGCAGGTAGGATACGAGCAAGGACTTGAACATGCCGTCCGAAAACACGACTCCCTCCGACACCAGGGTCCTGAAGATGGATTTGCAAATATCCACCGTCATCTTCATCAAACCCTTACCCGCATCATCGGCAGAAAGCGCTTGATGTTTATGGTCGTAGTTCGCGGCAATATCCACCTGGCAAACCCGACGTGGCGAATAGTTCCGGTGCACCTCGGCCAGGGAGCCAACCTCCAGCCCCCAGTCCCACGGGATTCTGTTCACCCGGGCCAGGTCCGTAGTCATGCAGAACTCCCCAGCGAGGGGATAGCGGAAGCTGTCGAGAAAAGTGAGAAACTTATGCGGCCCGATGAGCTGCTGGATAGACTGAATCAGGGGGGTGACCAATAGCCGGGTGACCCGCCCGTTCAGTTTGTTAGATACACGGCTGTAGTAGCCTTTGCAAAACGCGTAGTCCAGGTTGGGATTGACTACGGGGTAGCACAGTCTTGCCAGCAGCTCGCGGCTGTATGTGATGATATCGCAGTCATGCAGGGCAATGACGTCGGACCGGCCCCGCGCAAGCACATACCCGTAGGCAAGCCATGCCGAGCGCCCCTTGCCGCGCTCGCCCACATTAAATCCGTTGCGGGCGAACGTTTCATATATTTCGCTTATCCTTTTGCCGTCATTGTGGATGATCTTGACTTCCGTTGATATCGGCGACATGAACTCCCGCACCCGCTGAAAATCTTTCTCTGAGCCCTTGTCGAGGACCAGCACGATTTCATTCAGATACTTTACCTTTGCGAGTTCCTGGACTATCCCGGGCATGGCCGGCCCTTCGAACTCCGAATAAAGCGCCGGCAGCACCAGGGCCACCGGCCTGGCTTTCGAAAAGCCGTACAACTCGGTTTCCAGCCGCTCCAGCGAAGGTTTGCCGAGTTGATGAAGGGTCGTGATGATTCCCGTCTGGTGAAAATCGGACATGGTTTTTCCTTCAGTTACCGTGAAAATGCGGCATCGGCGCTCTGCGTCTCCCTCTCCCGCGAAGCGGGAGAGGGTCAGGGGTAAAGGGAACCGGGCGGGGTGCTTGCAACAATTTCATATTCAGGGGTGGCGCAAGCGCCATGACCGGTTAGACGTGTTCGATGTCATCCTTGGTTTCTGCCGCATCCTTTTCCGGATTCTCCCGTTCGATAATCCGTCTCGCCGCATCGATACCGCCCACACCAAAGGATATGGAGAGCGCCACCACAATTCCACCAAAAATGATTGAAAAGGCAGCGTGTACGATGCTGGGCGCAATCTGGAGCTGTTCCATGGACATGGCCAGAATCAGAACCATCAACAAGGTGCGTATGGCCTTGGCAAGAAGTTTAGAGTAGTGATAGCCACTGTTTACCGCAGCAATCAATACCCCCTGGCTGATGAATCCGGCAAGCACATAGCCGATAATCAGAATCATCGCAGCGGAAAAAACACGGGGCACATAGCCGAAGAACTGCTCGACCAGACTGTCGATCGTTGGGATATTGAGGGCACTCAGGCCGATCATCAGCGTGACGATGATCAGCAACCAGAAAATGATATCACCGAGAGTGGCGGATGGCTTGGCCCACAGGTCACCCTTGCGCATCAGCGTCGTAAAGCCCATCCGGTCAGACCAGCTGTCGAAGTTGATGGCCGTCAGGGATTTTATGAGTATGATCCTGACGATCTGGGCCAGAACGATGCCCAGCACCATGATCACAAGCATGGCCAAAAGATTGGGCAAAAAGATCTTGAACTTAAGAAATACCTCTTGCAAGGGTTCGAGTATCAGGTTTAGAAAATCCATCATTATCTATCTCCTTTAGATTGTTTCCAACTGGTTACCAGGTAGTCCTTGTTGTTTTCAAACTCCATGCAAAGCTTTTCAATCTCGGCCTCCGCTTCAGGCCCCTCCATGTGTTCCGCCGCCAGGATGAACGCTGCGGTTTTTCCTAGATAAAGCGGGGTCAGGGACTTTATCAGGTGCTCAGCCGGCAGTTTTTTCTGGTGAAAAGCGATGGCGTAATCATAGATGACCCGTGTCCACAACCCGATGGGGAAGCAGAACTCGCTATCGGCCAAGGCGCCCAGCCGTTCCACTTCCATGAAATCCCCGGCACCAAGGATGTCGAGCCAAATCTCGCGCAGGTTTTTAAGGCCTTCCCGGAACAGGTTCAACATCCTGGCGGTATTGACGTTGACCTGTTCGAGCCCGACGGTGTATTCGAAGCCGAAAGTCGTTACCGGCTCGGACCCGCGTATGAGTGCCCATGTATTCGTGTAGCTCTCCATCAGGTCGAAGGTGGCACTCACTACCTGATAGAGCATGCTGCTCAGGTCGGCGCCGGGGTCCTTGGCATCGTGAATCTTGGCGCCGAGAAAAGATTGGGCGACTTTGAAGCCATTCGCAATCGCCGTCGTGGTCATCCAGATGTCGATGCCGAAACGGGCCACATCCGATTCCCACACGTCCTTGGTCAGGTAGAACTGCGCCAGTCGGCCGGAAAAGCCGAAATCCCCGCCGATGGGCTGCCGCACGCGCTTGCCATAGAGCGTGCGGGTGAGGGGGTAGACGATACTGTTGGTAATCGTCCCGTCGAACTTGTGCCGGTGGTAGAGCGGGGCCACATAGTCAAAGCCGCCGTCCAGTACCGGCTTCACCAGCAGTTCGATCCACTCGGGTGTGATGCTCCTGAGATCCGAATCGACCACCACGCAGGCCTTTGCATTCAGCATCTGGGCAATCTCGAAAATGCTTCGAAAGGCGCTCCCCTTGCCGGGGATGCCCGAGTAGGGGAACGCGATCTTGGAGATGGGCTTCACGCGGTGATGAAGGAGGATGGCGCTGAAGTCCTCGATCGATGCGTTCTGCACTACCTCTATGGTGCCATCGCTGGAGCCGCCGTCGGAATTCACGATCACTGCTCGGTGAGAGGGGAAGTATTTGGCAAGGCCCGCCTGTGCCGCACGAACGACATGACCGATGGTTCTTGCGTTATTGAAGCTCGGGATGCCGACGACGATGTCGGCAGACTTGATCTTCCCGATCTGGTCATGCACTTCCGCTCTGAAGGTAATGTCATTCATTGTCTGGCTAGTTCCTCTGCTTCTTCGTCACTGTTCACCGTTGCGTAGTTCGGCATCGGCTTCTTTTCTAGCAGGATGATCTGCAGGTCCATGACGTTCGTTCCCGTCGGCCCGGTCATGAAATGGCTGCGCCCCCCGGACAAGGCGTCGAGTTGCCGAAAGAATCCATAGGCGTTGTTGTCGTCAAGGAAGGCGGCAGGCCCCATTCCAAGCCGGCGCGCCCGCTCGGCCGTGTCGCCGTCAACCAGTGCGCCGGCAGCATCCGTCGGTCCGTCGTTGCCGTCCGTGCCGGCGGAAAGCAGGGTCACCCCGGATTGCCCCGCGATCTCCAGGGCAAAAGCCAGGGCCAGCTCCTGGTTCCTGCCGCCTTTTCCCGTTCCTCTCACGGTGACCGTGGTTTCGCCGCCAAACAGCAAACAGCTTCGTTCGCCCTCTGCCAAGCCGGCTTGCGCCCTGCGTGCGGTAAGCGCCAGGAAGCGTGCGGCGTCGCGCGCTTCACCCTGGAGTTCGGCGGTGACGATCTTCGCGCCTAACCCGAGTTGCCGGGACTTTGCCTGCGCCGCTGCAAGGGCTCGACCTATCCCGCCGACAATCACGTTGCGGGTTCCGAGCAGGCAGGGGTCGCCGGCTTTTACCGTTTCCGGTTCCTGCCCGGCGATGCCCCGTTGCAAATAACTCATGACGCGTTCGGCGATTTTTCCCTTTAGCCCGTATTTCTCGATCACCGCCCAGGCATCGTCAAAGCTTGATTCGTCCGGCGCGGTTGGCCCGGAAGCGATGACGTCGAGCCGGTCGCCGATCACGTCGGAAAGTATCATCGTTACCATCTGCGCCGGATAGGCGGCCTGCGCGAGCCTGCCGCCCTTGACGGCGGAAAGATGCTTGCGCACGGCATTCAGTTCGCCGATGGTCGCGCCCGCTTTCAGCAGCAAGGCGGTGACTTGCTGCTTGTCTTGCAGCGTCACCTTCGCGACGGGTGCGACCAGCAGCGCTGACGCTCCGCCCGAGAGCAGGCAAATGACCAGCGTCTTCTCGTCAGCGGTTCGCACCATTTCGAATATGCGTTGCGCGCCCTCCACCCCGGCCTCATTGGGCACCGGGTGAGAAGCCTCGACCTGCCCAACCCTGTCCAGGCTTGCCGCGTGGCCTTCTTTGACAATAATCAGCCCGGCGGAAATCCTTTCGCCGAGCAACACTTCCATGGCCAACGCCATGCGCGCAGTGCCCTTTCCAGCTCCGACCACAACGATGCGGCTAAAATCATCAAGCGGGTAGGCGGCTCCGGCAACGGTCAGGCGGTCGTTCTCAAGTTTTGCGGCGTTGAGCACTGCCTGGAAGGGATCGACTGCGGCAAGAGCAGCACTAAAAATATGGGTGAGCATGGATGCCGGTGTTTCTTCTTCGCCATCTCCTGCGAGCAATTGCAGCACCGCTTCGTTCCAGCCCTGCGGGCCGGGGCTTTGCGTCTTCATCAGGCCGGCTATGGCGATGCGGGAATCAAAACTTCCGTCCTCGTGCCGGATCAGCACCGGGCGGTCCACCGCCTGGAGCAAGGGCAGGTCGTTCAGGCTGTCGCCCAGACCGATGCTGAAGATTTCCCCATATTCGCGCTCGTAGAGCGCCTTCAGGGTTTTTACGGCAAGGCCTTTGTCGTGCTTGCCCATGATGTGAAAAACTCGCCCCTGGGTCCAGTGCAGGCCGGCGTCTTCTATAGCCTGCAGAAAGCGCGCGTCAGGCGCGCCATCGAAGACGAAAGGCTCGTCGAAATCACGCTGCTTGGACAGGACTGCGTCATCGCAAGAGAGGCCCGTCAACTCGGCGACTTCCTCTGCCGTCATGTCGGCAAAGCCGCGTACGCTTGCCCCAAGACGTTCCCGGAGCGCCACGAAGTGGCGCCTGATCTCTGCATAGGGCGTGCCGAGCGTGATGCGCTGATAGCCGTCCACAGAGTCAACCAGTGCGGAGAAGTAGCCCTGCGGAATGAAGATTCCGCCACCATTTTCAGTAATGAAAGGGTGGAAGTTGTGCATGCGCTGGCGACAGGCCACTATTTCAGCGCGCGTTTTGCTGGAACAGAGAACCAGCGGAACGCCGTGCGCCTGTATCAGGCTTAAGGCCGGTAGCGCATCATTGAAGGAATACCTCACCGCATCGAGCAAGGTTCCGTCCAGATCGCTAAACAGGATCGTTTTCCGCATCTGTCCCTTTCTGTGGTTGCCGTGATTTCGTGTACCAAGCGGCGTGGCCTGTGACTTACTTTTTCTGATCCAGGTATGACCTGTTGACTGCCGAACCGATCGGCGGATGCTGCGGCCTTATTAGGATATCAAAGAGAGATGGCCCCGTAAAATGGACAGACGTACCCTGCCTCGGGGCGGTTGAAAAACTTAAAATTGTCTGGCGGAAAGTTAAGCGTTTGGTCCCTTAACCATGGAACCGCATCATTTCAGCGTTGCCAGATAGGCGGCAAACTCCTCGCGTAAATCCTCATGTTTCAGCCCAAATGCCACCTGTGCCTTGAGGTAACCCAGCTTTGAACCACAATCGTAGCGGGTGCCGTTGAAACGATAGGCCAACAATTTCTCCTCCTGCAGCAGCGCGGCGATGCCGTCCGTCAACTGGATTTCGCCGCCGGCGCCCGCCTGCGCTCGTGCCAAATGGTAGAAGATGCGCGGTGTCAGGATATAGCGGCCGACCACCGCCAAGGTGGAAGGTGCGGCTTCCGGGCTGGGTTTTTCAACGAGGCCATTTACCTGCTCCACGCCCGGTTCCAGGTTGGTTGCGCTGACGATGCCGTACTGGCCCGTTTGTTCACGGGGCACGTCCTGTACCCCCAGCACGGAACACTGGTAACGCTCGTACACATCCACCATTTGCTTGATGACCGGCGGCTCGCCATCAATCAGATCATCCGCAAGAATCACTGCGAACGGTTCATCCTGTACTACCGGCTGCGCGCACAGCACGGCATGGCCCAACCCGAGTGCCTCGGGCTGGCGGATGTAGATGCAGTTCACATGCTTCGGGATGACTTCCTGCACCGCGCGCAGAAGTTCCTGCTTGCCGCGTGCGGCGAGTTCAGCCTCTACCTCGTAAGCGGTGTCGAAGTGATCTTCAATCGCGCGTTTGTTGCGCCCGGTGATGAACACCATGTCGGTGATGCCAGCCGCCACCGCTTCTTCCACCGCATACTGGATCAGCGGCTTGTCTACTACCGGCATCATCTCTTTTGGGCTGGCCTTGGTGGCAGGCAGGAAACGGCTGCCCAGGCCGGCCACTGGGAATACTGCCTTGGTAATTTTTTTCATAACTTATGCAGCCACTCTGATGGCTTCCCTAATTTTGTCTTTGCGTTACTCATACAAAATATAGCCCATCTTGGCTTCACGCAAGCGAAAGTCGAAATGGGTTTACAGATTCTATATGGAATCTGGCCGTGCGCTTATGCCAATTTGCAGAGGAAAATCCCAGAAAAAGCCACCCCCTGCAGGGGCGGCAAAGTCCGCTTCGCTACTTTGAGCCGAAACGCATTGCGGCAAGGCTTACTTGCACTTCCCAATCGAACCGCTGGCGCAGGTGCGGCCATCGGTCCAGATGGTTCGCTTGAACAATGCGCCATGCTGGAAAGCGTCATTAAGGTTTGCGCCGGTCAGGTCGGCACGCTTAAAGTTGGCCATCCCGAGCAGAGCCGAAACAAGGCGGGCTGCGCGCAGATTAGCGCTTTCCAGATCGGCACCAGAGAGGTCGGCGCGCTCCAGATTGGCTCCCTCCAGATTGGATTGTTCCATGCTGGCCAGCTTCAGATCGGATTTCACCATGCTGGCGCGTCTTAGGTTGGCACGTTCAAGATTGGCGTTTTCGAGGTCGGCGTTGTCGAGATTGGCTCCTTCCAGATTGGCTTGGCTCAGATTGGTGTTGCGAAGGTGAGCGTATTTTAGTTTTGCGCCCTTGAGATTGGCACCCTTGAGATTGGCGCCACTCATTTCTACCCATTCGAGACTTGCCCCCTCGAGGTTGGCCCCTTCAAGATTCTTGCCTTGCCACATGGCCCAATTCAGCTTCATGCCGGCACACTGCGCGCCCGGAACGGGCTGGCAATCCGTTGAGGCGGCGTGAGAAGGGGCTGCGCAACAGCATGTAAACAAAAATGCAATGCTGAGTTTTTTCATGACCAACTTTCTATAGGTAGCGCAGATAAAGGTAAATGCTGGATACCGCAATACTGGCCAGCATCAGCGGGAAGGCCAGCAGCATGAAGGGCAGAAAGCGGATCGGTTGGCCGGCGCGCTCGGCAAAGCCGGCCACCACCAGGTTGGCGCTTGCCCCGACCAAGCTGCCGTTTCCGCCCAGGCAGGCGCCCAGCGCCAGCGACCACCACAGGGTACTGAGCTGTTCCGCGCTGAACACCGCCCCCATTTTCTGGATGACGGGAATCATGGTGGCGACGAACGGAATGTTGTCGACGACCGCTGAAAATATCGCCGAGGCCCACAGGATGGTAATGGCGGTAGTCGGGAAATCGCCGCCGGTCAGTTCCAGAAGCTTCCCGGCCAGGAGGTCGAGCGCGCCGGCCTTTTCCACGCCGGCTACCACCACGAACAGGCCGACGAAAAAAAAGATTGTTACCCATTCCACTTCGGCCCAGGTGCGATGCGTCTCGTGGGACTGCTCTTCCGAGTTTTTCCCTAGAACGCGCAACAAAAGCAGGAATGCGGCACCGAACATGGCGATGGTGCCGGGTTGCTGGCCAATGTGGTGGGCCATGACGAAGCCGGCGATCACTACCCCGATCACCGCAAGGGATTGCTTGAGCAGGAGGGGATCGGTGATCGCCGCCTTGGCATCGAACGCCATCACTTGCGCCCGGTCCTCCGGCGCAGCGCGCATCTTGCGGCCCCAGATCAGGTAGATCGGGGTTAGAGTGAGGGCGAAGACGATCGCTGCGATCGGCGCCAGGTTCACCACGAAATCGGTGAAGGTCAGCCCGACCGCCGAGCCGATCATGATGTTGGGCGGATCACCGATCAGGGTGGCGGTGCCGCCGATGTTGGAGGCGAAAATGATCGAGAACAGGTAGGGATAGGGCGATATCCTGAGCGAGTCGGTGATGAGCAGGGCCACCGGGACAATCAGGAGCACCGTGGTCACGTTGTCGAGGAGGGCGGAAAAAACTGCGGTAATCACGGACAGCATCACCAGCAGCCCCCACGGATCGGCTTTCACCAATTTCGCCACGCTCACGGCGACATACTGGAACACACCGCTCTTCTGGGTGATCGCCACCAGCACCATCATGCCGGTGAGCAGGCTGATGGTGTTGAAGTCGATGCCGGAGACGGCCTCGCTCTGTTGCAATACGCCGGAGAAGATCATCAATCCGGCGCCCAGCAAGGCGACGATGGATCGGTTGATCTTTTCGGTGACGATGGCGGCGTAGGTCAGCACGAATACGGCGAGCGAAACCGCCAGCGGGCTGAGCCCCAGAAATAACTGGGCGGTGGAAGCGGTGCCGTGCATCTCAGTTCTCCGCCTGCTGAACCAGGTAGGCAAGCATGATGCGCCGGCTCAGCATGCCGCGCAGCTTGCCGTCCTTGCCGATTACCGGCAGTGGGGATGTGTTTTGGCTGAGTAGCAGGGCCGCCTCCAGAATCGGGCAATCCTCTTCCAGCACCGGCACGTTCTTCTCGGCGAATTCGCCTACGTTACGATGCTCCAGGCCATGCAGGTGGGAAGACAGCAGCCGGGTGGCGTCGCCGGCAAATTTCAGGTTTGACAGGCCATGCTCGACCCGGGCACTGGCCGGAATCAGCTCGGAAAGGATGGTCTGGGTGCTGACGATGCCGGCGAATTTGCCAGTGTCATCGCTGAGTGGAAGGTGATTGATGTGCTTTTCCAGCATTAGCTTGAGGGCGTCAAGCAGGCTGGATCCAGGACGTAGTCCGATGGTTGGGGGGCAATAGGGAATGGATTGAATGCTCATAAATAACTTTCTGGATGTGCGGCGATGTCCTGGAGGTATCGCTAACGGCGATCCGGGTGTCCGTCGGCAGGCTCTATGGTGGGTCTGTGCTCCGGTAAGTGCGCACTGCTCAGGTATATCGAGCGCAGGTGCTGTTCGCGGGTGGGCGCTCGGAGGTTTTCAAGCAGGCAAGATTCACAGTGGTAGATTAATGCCCGCTTGATTTTCTGTAGCAAGGAATTGTCGAGATGGTATCCATGGCTCACTAGCCGATTTTCCAGTGCCTCCAGCGTATGCTGGCTCAGATCGTAGCGCACAGACAGGCATCCATCCTCTGTCTCGATACTCGCCTCTAACTGTGCCATCGAATCAAGTAGTTTCAGGGCGCGAGACAGGTTGGGTGGCGGCAGGCTGGAAAAGCAGATGCGACGGACCTTGTGCAATGCCGGGTGGGTGGTTTTTTCCATCTAACCTCCCGTGATTCGTAGGGCCAAAATTTGGCCCGATAAAGCGCTTCGGCCGATGTTTCAAGGCCGTTACCGATACCCAATGATAGTTCCGTGAGGGGGGTGAGAAAATCCGGGATAACACGTAAGCGATGCCCGTAAGGGAATCACTTACTTCGGGGGGAGAGACGGCTTCAGGGTGGGGCAGAGACCAGTCTAGTCGCTTTTTTTCTGATGCTGAGCACCAGGCGGATCAGTTCAGGCAGGCTGCGTGCCTGCATTTTTTCCATCATGCGCGCCTTGTAGACTTCCACGGTGCGCGGGCTAATGCCAAGCTGCCGGGCGATTTCCCGGTTGGGTTCGCCGAGGGTGATTTTTTCCATGACTTCATGCTCGCGGGCCGTGAGTCGGGACATCCGATCCATGATCTCTTGCGCGGCTGCCGCTTCATCACGCTGATTAGCGCTGCGTTCCAGCGCATCGGCGATGGTCGTGATCAGTATCTGGTCATCCAGCGGCTTCTCGAGAAAATCGGCCGCACCAGCTTTCAGTGCGGCACGTGCTGCCGCCACATCGCCATGGCCGGTGATGAAAATAATGGGCAGGACTATCTGGCGGGAAATCAGTTGCTGTTGCAACTCCAGACCGTTCATTCCGACCATGCGGATATCCAGCAGCAGACAGCCATGCCAGTCGGGCTGGCAGGCGGTGAGAAAATCTTCTGCCGAAGCGAAGCTGCGGATTGCATAGCCTTTCAGCCCTAGCAGCAGGGCAAGCGAATCCCTGACGGGTGCATCGTCGTCCACAATGAAAATCGTCGGTTCAGTCATGATTTCCTGTCGGTTTGCTCACCGGCACGCTGAAGCAAAAGCGTGCTCCGGCCGCAAATGATTTGTCCAGCCATATTTTTCCACGATTGGCTTCAACCAGGGAGCGGCTGATAGCCAACCCCAATCCGGTGCCATCGATTTTGCCGGTAGTGAAGGGCTCGAAAACTTGTGGCTGCATTTTCGACGGGATGCCAGGGCCGGTGTCGGAGACGCAGATGCAAATTTCATCCGCCGCCAATACTGAGGCATCGATGATGATTTCCCGGTGAGCGCTCTGGGCTCCGGCAATGGCATCGATGGAATTGTATACCAGGTTCTGGAGCACGGTTTCCAGCTGTACCCGATCCGCTCGGATATCAGGCAATTGATGAGGACAGGAAATGCGTATCGAAATGCTGTGCCGCTCTGCGCGATTCAGCAGAGCAACGATGCCTTCCTGCAGAAAGGACGGTACGGATAACTGTTGGCGCTGAACAATGCCGCCGCGATAGAAGTTGCGCAAGCGGTGGACTACTTGGCCGGCACGGCGGGCTTCGTCAACGGCTTTTTTCATAGTGCCTGTCAGCAAGGCGTGCTGGATTTCTGGCTGGATGAGCAATAGCTGGCAGGAATGAAGATAACTGGTCAGCGCTGAAAGCGGCTGGTTCAGTTCATGTGCCAGGGCGGAAGTCATCTCGCCGGCAGCGGCAAAGCGCAGCGCACGGTCCAGTTCGACTTGCTGCTCGCGCAGCCGGCCTTCCAGCATACGGCGGCTGGTAACAGCCATGCCCAGAAAAAGTCCGGTAATTGCCAGAGCCAGCATGAGTAGTTGAAGTTCGATGACGGCAGCGGCTTTGTGACCGCCGACCTGGACGGCCGCAATCAGGCCTAGTTGCGTTCCGAGTATGGCCAGGGTCGCACCCCTGATGCCGTGTCGCATAGTGATCCAGACCAGGGGAAGAAATAGCAGATAGAAGAATTTGAACTCGTCAGTGAATTCAAGCCCGAAAATCACCCATAGCGCCAATGCTACGCTGGCTGCCTGGGCGGTGGTTTCTCTGGTCGGGCGCCAGCGGATCGTCTTGAGCTGGGCGTGGACGAGCAGCAGGGGGACGATCACCATGATGCCGATCACATCGCCTACCCAGAAACGCAGGATGCTGTCCAGGAATTTACCCGGCGGCACCAGCCCGGCAAAGGTGTAGATGGCGACATAGACCAGGGCTGCCAACAGCGCTCCGGCGAGTGCCACCGCCAGAAACCATGACAGGTCGCGCAGGCTGCGGAATTCGGTGTCGAAGCGCAACGGCCCGAGAAGTAGGGCCGCGGCGCCGCTGTAGCAGGCCGTCAGTGCGAGCGAGGATGCGGCCAGATAGGCGAAGGGCGCCGGAATCTCGCGCACGAAAATTTCCGCCAGCAAGGCGGCGACGAACAAAGCCGGCCATTTTCCCAGTCCGTGCAGCAACAGAAATGCCAGGCTCAATCCTGGCGGTGGGTTCCAGGGCGTGATCGCGAGCGGCAGCAGCGGATGGATATAGCTTACCCAGTCCATGAAAACATAGAGGACAAGATAGCCCGCGAAAAGCGGCCAGGATTTCATCAAGAATCTGCCAGGTTGCTTAAATAAGCCTATTTTAACCCACCATGCAGTTCGCGCGCGTTGGCCAAGCAAGTTTGAATGTTGCGGGGCCATAAAAAAACCCCGCCGAAGCGGGGTTTTCGTTGGACCGGGAAAGCCGGGGGCAAAATTACATCATGCCGCCCATACCACCCATGCCACCCATACCGCCCATGTCACCGCCCATGCCACCGGCCTCTTCCTTAGGCATCTCGGCCACCATGCATTCGGTGGTGAGCATCAGGCCAGCTACGGAAGCCGCGTTCTGCAACGCGTAACGGGTTACTTTGGTGGGATCGAGTACGCCCATTTCCACCATGTCGCCATAGGTATCGTTGGCGGCGTTGAAGCCGTAGTTGCCTTTGCCTTCGGCAACCTTGTTCACCACCACCGACGGCTCGACGCCGGCGTTGGCGACGATCTGGCGCAGTGGCTCTTCCAGGGCGCGCAGCACGATCTTGATGCCGGCATCCTGGTCGGCGTTGTCGCCCTTGATTTTGCCGATGGCGTCACGGGTACGCAGCAGAGCTACGCCGCCGCCGGCGACGATGCCTTCTTCCACCGCAGCGCGGGTGGCGTGCAGGGCATCTTCGACGCGGGCTTTTTTCTCTTTCATCTCGACTTCAGTGGCGGCACCGACCTTGATCACGGCCACACCACCTGCCAGCTTGGCGACGCGCTCTTGCAGCTTCTCGCGGTCGTAGTCGCTGGTGGTTTCTTCGATCTGCTTGCGAACCTGCTTGACGCGGCCTTCGATGTTCTTGTGATCGCCGGCGCCATCGATAACGATGGTTTCATCCTTGCCCACTTCAATGCGCTTGGCTTGGCCCAGTTCGGTCAGCGTGCATTTTTCCAGAGACAGGCCCACTTCCTCGGCGATTACGGTGCCGCCGGTGAGGATGGCGATGTCTTCCAGCATGGCCTTGCGACGGTCGCCGAAGCCAGGCGCTTTAACTGCGCAGGTCTTCAGGATGCCACGGATGTTGTTCACCACCAGAGTGGCCAGCGCTTCGCCATCCACGTCCTCAGCGATGATCAGCAGCGGACGGCCGGCCTTGGCGACTTGCTCCAGTACCGGCAGCAGATCGCGGATGTTGGAGATCTTCTTGTCGTGCAGCAGCACGAAAGGATTTTCCAGCAACGAGATCTGGCGATCCGGGTTGTTGATGAAGTAGGGTGACAGATAGCCGCGGTCGAACTGCATGCCTTCAACCACTTCCAGCTCGTTCTGCAGGCTGGTGCCGTCTTCCACGGTGATCACGCCTTCCTTGCCGACCTTGTCCATGGCTTCGGCGATGATGTCGCCGATGGAACTGTCGGAGTTGGCGGAAATGGAACCCACCTGGGCGATTTCCTTGTTGGTGGTGCAAGGCTTGGAGTTTTTCTTCAGCTCGACGATGCAGGCTTCAACTGCTTTGTCGATGCCGCGCTTCAGGTCCATCGGGTTCATGCCGGCGGAAACGAATTTCATACCTTCGCGCACAATCGCCTGGGCCAATACGGTAGCAGTGGTGGTGCCGTCGCCAGCAACGTCGGAGGTCTTGGAAGCAACTTCCTTCACCATCTGCGCGCCCATGTTCTCGAACTTGTCTTTCAGCTCGATTTCCTTGGCCACGGATACGCCGTCCTTGGTAATCGTCGGGGCGCCGAAGGAGCGCTCCAGCACTACATTGCGGCCTTTCGGGCCGAGGGTGACTTTAACTGCGTTGGCCAGAACGTTGATGCCGGCCACCATGCGGTGACGAACGTCGTCACCGAATCTTACGTCTTTTGCTGACATGTTTTAAATCTCCTAATGCTGAATTTGTTATTTACCTTCGACCACGCCCATGATGTCTTCTTCGCGCATCACCAGCAGTTCCTCGCCTTCAACCTTGACGGTCTGGCCGGAATATTTGCCGAACAGCACCTTGTCGCCGACTTTGACATCCAGCGGACGGACCTTGCCGTCATCGCCCACTTTGCCCTTGCCCACGGCGATGATTTCGCCCTGGTCAGGTTTTTCTGCAGCGGAGTCAGGAATCACGATACCGGAAGCGGTCTTGCGCTCTTCTTCCAGCCGCTTGACAATAACGCGGTCGTGCAACGGACGAATTTTCATTGTTTCAATCTCCTGTCAGGTCTAGGTTAACAAAATAAAATCCGACAAACCGCCTGCGCTGTTTGCCGGTTAAAAAAAATTTCGGGGATGGCGCTGTTAGCACTCATGCCCGACGAGTGCTAATAATAGGGGCTGAGCGCGCTAATTTCAAGGGGAAGAAGGTTTGGATGTCCAACAATTTATCAAAAAGTGGTTATCAGTCGGGAAATTCGCAGCGCCCACAGGTAGAGATTCTACTGATCAGCCGACGGCAACCACGGCATAGCCGTGTACTTCGCGTTCCTCTCCGATGATTTGCAGCCAGGCGCGCAGTTCGTCCGCCGAGTCGACCGGCTGTTTGCGGTGCTGCCGGCTGCGCCGGCCGAGACTGCCCCAGCTGCGGGTGAGCACCAGGTCGCCGAGCAGGTCGTGGCCGAAGGTAACGGCATACCAGCTGTGGCGGTTTTTGTCGTGGTCGTGTTTTTCCCAGTAGAGCATGGTGCAATTATAAAGAAATCTACAGCTTCAGGGCGATCCTAAGGGCGATTCTGCTGTGACATAATGAACGCTATCCAATCCATCTTTCCGGGGCATGCCGCGCTCAATGTCTAACCAGGAATTTCTCCATCGCAGTCTGGCCAGTGTCTGGCATCCCTGCACCCAGATGAAGCAGCACGAGACCTTGCCGCTGGTGCCGATTGCGCGCGGCGAGGGGGTGTGGCTGCACGACTTCGACGGCAAGCGCTATCTCGATGCGGTGAGCTCGTGGTGGGTCAACCTGTTCGGCCACTGCAATCCGCGCATCAATGCGGCGCTGAAGGATCAGTTGGGCAGGCTGGAGCATGTGATGCTGGCCGGTTTTACTCATCAGCCGGTGGTCGAGCTGTCGGAGCGGTTGTCGCGCCTGTCCGGCCTGGGGCATTGTTTCTATGGCTCGGACGGCGCTTCCGCCACCGAGATCGCGCTCAAGATGAGCTTCCACTATTGGCGCAACGCGGGCCGCCCGGCCAAGACCCGCTTCGTCAGCCTGCGAAACGGCTATCACGGCGAAACCGTGGGTGCGCTGTCGGTGACCGATGTGGCGCTGTTCAAGGACACTTATGCGCCGTTGCTACGGGAAAGTGCGCAGGTACCGACGCCCGACTGGCGCTATGCCGAGCCGGGAGAGTCGGCGCGGGATTACGCGCTGCGCTGTGCGGCGGCTTTGCGCGCGCATCTGGAGCATCACCACCAGGAAACCGCTGCCTTGATTCTCGAACCGCTGGTGCAGGGCGCGGCGGGAATGGGGATGTACGATGCCGACTACCTGCGCAAGGCGCGAGCGATCTGCGACGAATTCGAGGTACACCTGATCGCTGATGAAATCGCCGTGGGCTTCGGCCGCACGGGGACGATGTTCGCCCATGAGCAGGCCGGGATAAGACCTGATTTCCTGTGCCTGTCCAAAGGCATCACCGGCGGTTACCTGCCCTTGTCGGTGGTACTGACCACCGATACCGTTTACCAGGCGTTTTACCACAACGATACGGCGCGCGGCTTTCTCCATTCCCATTCCTACACCGGCAACGCGCTGGCTTGCCGCGCGGCGCTGGCGGTGCTGGATATTTTCGAACAGGACGACGTGATTGCGGCCAACCGCGTCAAGGCTGCCCATTTTAACGATATCGCCGTGCCGCTCAAGGCACATCCGCGCGTCAGGAATTTTCGCCATAGCGGCATGATCTGGGCGTTCGAAGTGGCGGACGCCGCACCCGGCTTCGCCCGAAGATTCTTCGAGGAAGGACTGAAGCGCGGCCTGCTGCTGCGCCCGATCGGCAACACGGTCTATTTCATGCCGCCCTATATCATCAACGAAGAGGAAATCCGGATGCTGGTGGCGGGCGCGCTGGAGATTATCGAGGGTTTATGAACAGGATATGGCTTTTACTGATGTTGATGTTGATGTGGACGGTGTCGGTGCAGGCTGCGCCTCTGCCCGCGCCCGTTGCCAAGGCGCTGCGCGAAGCCGGCATCCCCGCCGCCAGCGTCGGCGTGTTTGTTCAGGACGTGGCGGCCAGAAAGCCGCTGATCGCTTACCAGGCCAATCAGTCGATGAGCCCGGCCTCGACCATGAAGCTGGTGACCACGTATGCTGGGCTGGAACTGCTGGGCCCGGCCTATACCTGGAAAACCGAGGTGCTGACGGGCGGGACGGTGGCCGGGGAGGTGCTGAACGGCGACCTGATCATCAAGGGCTATGGCGACCCGGCGCTGACGCTGGAAAGTTTCTGGAACCTGCTGCGCGACGTGCGCAAGCTGGGCATACGCGAAATCCGCGGCAATCTGGTGCTGGACAACAGCTATTTTCAGGCGGCAGGCGGCGATCCGGGCTCTTTCGATAACGAGCCTTACCGTCCTTACAACGTGATGCCCGAGGCGCTACTGGTGAACTTCAAGACCGTCCGCTTCCGCCTCGTGCCGGAAGCGGAGGGCGGCGTGCGCGTCATTGCCGATCCCGATCCGGCCCGGCTGCGCATCGTCAACCGTTTGCTACCGTTTGATGGCCCGTGCAACGATTGGCGTGAGGGTGTCACCACGGAAATCGGCAAGAACGGTAGCGATGCGGTCACGGTGCTGATTAGCGGGGTTTATCCGCGCGCTTGCGGCGAAAAGTCGCTGTACCTTGGCCTGTTCGATAACACCGGCCATGTCGATGCGCTGTTCAGGCAATTGTGGCAGGAGCTGGGCGGCACATTGCAAGGCAGCGTGCGCGAGGGGGGCGCTGCTCCCGGCGCGCTGCTGCTGGCAAGCCGCGAGTCCAGGGCGCTGGCCGAGGTGGTACGCGATATCAACAAGTTCAGCAACAACGTGATGGCGCGCCAGCTGCTGTTGACCATCGGCCGCGAAATCGGCGGCGAAGGTTCGACGCGTGGTGCGGTGCAGGTCGTCGATAAATGGCTGGCGGAGCGGGGTATGGCGTTTCCCGAACTGGAGATCGAGAACGGTTCCGGTCTTTCGCGCACCGAGCGCATTACCCCGGCGCATATGGGCTGGCTGCTGCGGGAGGCTTACCGCGGGCCGCTGATGGCGGAGTTTGTCTCCTCCCTGCCGATCGCGGCGGTGGACGGCACCATGAAGAAACGGCTGCGAGACCATGAAATGGCCGGCCATGCCCATATCAAGACTGGTTCGCTAAATGGGACGAAGGCGATCGCGGGCTATGTGCATGACCGCAAGGGACGTAGCGTGGCGGTGGTGTTCTTCATCAATCACCCCAATGCCAGCGCTGGCCAGGCGGCGCAGGATGCGCTGCTGGAGTGGGTGTACAGCCGGAATTAAGCGGCAGGCTTCTTGCTCTTCAGGGTGACGTCGGCTTCAAGCCCGACCAGTACCTTCTGCATGCCGAGGCGGGCGCGGGTGTTGAGCACGATAGGGCCGTTGATGTTGGCGTTGATATTGGCTTTGGAGTCTGCATCCGGTTGCGGCTTGTAGGCAATGAGCAGAACCGCGATATCTTCCACCTTTTCCATCTGCAGCAGACGCTCTTCCTCATCGGACAGGGCAAATTCGTAGTTCAGGCCGAACACTGCCGGATCAACCAGCGCGAGGGCGACATCCGGTTCGTCGATGGATTGCAGCCAGTGGACCACGACGGGTTGTTCCGGGTTCTCTTCCTGGTGAAACAATTTCTAACAGGTGGAACTTTCAAATCCCGGCATTCCATTGGGGAAGGTCAGGATGCTTTCCGGATCAACTTCCTGCATGCCGAATGGCGTGGAATGAAATTTCATGATTTTTAATTACCTGATGGTATTGGACAAGAATGCAGTGTGATTTGACGGCGCTGTAAAGCGCTTTAGCCTTTGTCTGGCCGCAGCAGGTCGATCCTGAATTCGGGTTCGTAGGGAGGGACGTTGCACTCGATGATGTCTAGCGGCGCAACATCCAGTCGCATGCCGGTGATGTCGGCGCGGATCGGCAGCAGCGTGACGCCGCGGTCCACCAGTACCACGGTGCGTATCTCCAGCGGATTTTTTCTCGCCAGATATTCCACCGCCTTGAGCAGCGAGTGGCCGCGGTAGAGCACGTCGTCCACGACCACTACCGTGGCATTGGTCAGATCCAGGGCAGCCTGTTCGGCGTTTTCGGTCAGCTCGGTTTCTGGATGCAGCAGGGTGAGATCGTCGGCATAGCGCTTGACATGGAGTTTGTACAGCGGCAGGTTGGAGAGGCCGTAATCATGCGCTAGCCGGTCGCGCAGCATTTCCGCCAGGGGCGCGCCGCGGCGCAGGATACCCACGATCACCACGCGCGATCTGCGGGTCAGAAAGCCGGCAGCTTGCATCGCCATATCGCCCAGCACCACTTCCAGTTGAGCAGAGTCATAAAGGCAGGTGCGCATTCCGGATGGTTTTGCGGTCGTCATTGGCTTTCTGCTTAAAACCGGTAAAAAAAGATCATATCCGGAAAATTTTGAACTATAACTAGTATGTGGTTTTTTTTTGCCATTGGTTTTTTATCACAGTTTAATTGAAAGGGAACAAGATGAATGTGAAATTATTGGCTTCCGCTGGGCTGGCGCTTGGGTTGACTGCGGGTTTTATTCCTTTGGCGGCGGCCGATCCTGGTTGGTATGTCGGGCTGAGCGGGGGTCAGAGCAAGGCTGACACCAATGGTGGCGAGCTGGACTCAACATTTAGAAGCTTGGGCTTCACCAGTTCTTCCTCGGTGGACGACAAAGACACCGGCTGGAAGTTGTTCGCCGGTTATCAGTTCAATCCAAATTTTGCGGTAGAAGGCGGGTATGTCGATCTTGGCAAGTTTTCATTCAATACAACCGTTACCGCCGCGCCAGCCGGTTATACAACGGGTAGCTTGAGCGGCAACGTCAAGACAAAAAATGGATTCTTGGTGGACGCAGTGGGCATCTGGCCGGCAACTGACAAGTTTTCAGTGTTTGGCAAGTTAGGGGCGTACAGTATCAAAACCGAGCTGAGCGCATCCGGCCCTTCCGGCTCCGTGAACCAAAGCTCTACCGATAGCGACTTCCACTGGGGGGTCGGCGCAGGCTACGACTTCGACAAGAACATTGGGGCGCGGCTGGAATGGGAGCGATTCAACGATGTCGGCAACAAGGACAAGACCGGCGAGGCTAATGTCGACTTACTGTCTGTCGGTGTTGTTTACAAATTCTGACGCTGGACTTTGAGCAACAAGATCGACCGGAGCGGTGTCCGGTCGATCTTGTTGGGTTCGGCAAGTTGGAGATGGGTCCTAAATGCTCTTCAACTCCATGTGGAGGAGTGCGAGCTTGGCCTTGATGCGTTGCGAAAGTTGAAATGTTCCCCGCGACGGGCGCCCCCTTAATCGCAGTCATCGGCTTGGCGCATGATGCCTGCGGAACATTTGTGGAAGTCGGCGCGGATTTCCTGAAGCAGCGGGTAGACAATTCGCGCAGATGGCCGCGATTGTCCTCGTCATAGTCGGTTGTTCCTCAATACTCCTCCCGTTCATTCCCGCCATCCTTTTCGCGGTGGTGGTGTGCATTTCGACCTGGCCCCTTTATGTGCGGCGACTACGTGGGACGCTGTAGGGCAAATCCACGCCTGCGGCACTGATTGATTCCTTCCGCTTCAAACAGCGCAAGAAATTCGAACTGAAGCTCAAGTAAAACAGGCATTCCCGAAGATGCGCTGCCAATCCATGCTTTTCTCCTTATGTGCGATAGCGAACGGAATATCCCGCAACAGAAGCGGATATTGGTCTTTGCCTTGGTGCAACAAATCGAGATTCATTTTTCAGGAGAAACGCAAATGGACAGGTCCGAAAACATTTTCAAACCGCTGACGTGGTTGATGGCATTCTTGCTGGTCGCTTTTGCCGCCGGATGTGGAAGCGGCGGGGGAGGGGGCTCGTCTACAATTGAACCCACAACCGCCCCAGGTACCGGCACAGGCTTAAACAACCTGGGTAAAGGCCCGGCGCCCGTGGTGATGGGAACTGCTGGCAATTTTGTGATTCTGGCTGAATCGGCGATTACAAACGTTCCGACTTCCGCGGTTGCCGGGGATGTAGGCTTGAGTCCTGGGACAGGCGCTGGCATAGGCTTAACATGCGCGCAAGTGACTGGGACAATATACAGCGTCGATGCTGCTGGCCCTCTTCCCTGTGTGGTGACGGACGCTGCTCGGTTAACCGCAGCTATAGGCGACAAGGGGTTAGCGTACACCGATGCTACAGGAAGAGCGCCCGATTACACTGAACTGGGGACCGGAAATATTGGCGGGATGAATCTTTCCCCCGGCACCTACAAATGGGGGACCGGAGTTTCAATACCGGCGGATGTCACGCTAACAGGCGGCCCGAACGATGTCTGGATCTTCCAGATAGCGCAAGGCCTCACCGTAGGTTCGGGTGTGCAGGTTATCCTTGCCGGTGGCGCACTGCCCAAAAACGTTTACTGGGCGACCTTCGCAGCTGCTGACCTTGGAACAACCTCGAAATTTAATGGGGTAATACTGTCTCAAACATCAATCACCATGAAGACTGGTGCATCGATAAACGGCAGATTGTTGGCAGGGACTGCGGTCAATTTTGATCAGAACACGGTTACACAACCTGCTCCATAAGGCCTGCAGGACAGAGATGTGAAGCAGTTAATAAAAGGCCGTCGCGAGACGGCCTTTTGCATTATCCATTGGCGTCCATTATCGCCCCCCTTTCAGACTGACTAAAGCCGGTACTTAAACCTTGGGATAGCCAATTGATCTGATTATGCATTATGTGCGGCACCGCACAGTGCGCGTCGGTTAGGAGGAGTCTAATTATTGCAGACGGTTCGAAGAACCGGGTTTTTTCCGATAGGGCCATTCAAATTTTGATGCGGCGTGAATATTTCATGCCGCGGACCTCAGTCTTGGGAGATCGGCATGAGCGTCACTCAGGGCAGAATCGCCAGAAAGGTAGCAACATGAAAACGCAAGCCCTCAAAGCTGACAAATTTCCCCACCTCAGCATCGAGATGATGTGGATCTGCCTCGCCGTCCTCGCTGTCGCCATGGGTTGGATTCCGACTTAAGGAAAAATTGAAAATTGTCGCAAACGCAATAAACAAATTAAATCAAATGATGCGCAGGATCGGTGTAACCGTAGCCGCTGCAATCTCTATGGCGGGTTGCGCAAGCACTCCGGCACCTACAGAACAGATGGCCGTTTCCAAGGCTGCGCTTAGCAATGCAAGCAGCGCCGGGGGGAATGAGTTTGCACCGCTACAGCTCAAGTCTGCGATGGAAAAGATGGATGCCGCAGAGCAGGCAATGGCAGAGAAAGATTATGTGCATGCCCGGCAACTGGCGGAACAAGCACAGGCAGACGCCCAACTAGCCGGAGCGATGGCGCATTCAGTCAAGGCAAAAAAAGCAGCTGACGCCTTGCAGGAAGATAGTCGCGTGCTACGCCAAGAAATCGGCCGTAAAAACAAGTCATCCTGAATGGAGTTCATCATGCAAAAAAATCTGTACTTTCCCATGACCTTGATCGCGGTCGCGGTTTTTTCTGGTTGCAGTTCCGGGCCGCAAAATTCATCTCTCGCAGAAGCGCATAGCAGTTACAACAGCGCACGATCCGACCCACAGGTCATGAATCTGGCTGCGGTTGAATTGTTGCAAGCCGGCGAGACTCTGAATAAGGCGGACACGGCATTGAACAAAGGTGAAAGTGATGCCGCAGTCAATCAACTAGCCCATATGACCAAGATGCAAGTGGGAATCGCGCAGGAAACTGCCCAGCGGAAAACATATGAATTAGCGGTCACCAATGCCAGCACCAAACGCGACCAAGTCCGTCTCGAAGCGAGAACGATCGAAGCCGATGCGGCCAATCAGCAGGTTGCGATCATGCAGGAAACCGCCGATCAGCAAGCGGCTGCATTGGCGGCTGGCCGCGCCGAAGCGGAACGTGACCAGGCACTGATTGCTCAACAGGAAATGCAACTCAAGGAGTTGAATGCCAAGAAAACGGAACGCGGCCTGGTGATGACGCTAGGCGACGTATTGTTCAGCACCAACAAGGCGCAGCTGGAATTGGGCGGGATGCGCAAGATGCAACAACTGGCCGATTTCCTCAAGCAATACCCGCAACACAAGGTGTTGGTTGAAGGTTACACCGACAGCACCGGCAGTAGCAGCCTCAATCAGGAGCTCTCTGATCGACGCGCCAATGCCGTGCGGACGGCTTTGGTCGACAGGGGGATTAGCGGCAACCGTGTCGCTACGCGCGGTTATGGTGAGGCGTTTCCGATTGCCAGCAACGACAATGCCGCCAGACGTCTGTTGAATCGGCGGGTGGAAATCATCCTCTCCAACGGCAACGGCAATATCGCTCCACGCTAGGCGCTCGAGGAAAAACCTGAGCCATGCAGTAAGGTCATGGCGTTCGTTTTAATGTGAACGTCGCGCAGCAACACTTCCACCAAGGCGGGGGTTGTACGATTACAAGCCGAGCGTTCCCCATATTTCGTCCACCTTGCGCTTCACGTCGGCGTCCATCACGATCGTCCGGCCCCATTCGCGCGCGGTTTCTCCCTGCCACTTGTTGGTGGCGTCCATGCCCATCTTCGAGCCGAGGCCGCTGACCGGGCTGGCGAAATCAAGGTAGTCGATCGGCGTGTTTTCGACCAATAACGTATCCCGCGCCGGATCCATGCGGGTGGTCATGGCCCAGATCACTTCCTTCCAGTCGCGGATGTTGACGTCGTCGTCGGTGACGATAATGAACTTGGTGTACATGAACTGGCGCAGGAACGACCACACTCCGAACATCACCCGCTTGGCGTGGCCGGCGTACTGCTTCTTGATGCTGACCACGGCGAGGCGATAGGAGCAGCCTTCCGGCGGCAGGTAGAAATCGGTGATTTCGGGGAACTGTTTCTGCAGCAGCGGCACGAACACTTCGTTCAACGCCACGCCGAGGATGGCCGGTTCGTCCGGCGGCTTGCCGGTGTAGGTGCTGTGGTAGATCGGGTTGCGGCGCATGGTGATGCGCTCGATGGTGAACACCGGAAACTCGGCCTGTTCGTTGTAATAGCCGGTGTGGTCGCCGTAAGGCCCTTCCAGTGCCATCTCGCCGGGATGGATCACGCCTTCCAGCACGATCTCGGCGCTGGCCGGGACTTGCAGGTCGGATCCCAGGGCTTTGACCACCTCGGTCTTGGAGCCGCGCAGGAGTCCGGCAAACTGGTATTCGCTCAGGGAATCGGGCACCGGCGTCACCGCACCGAGGATGGTGGCCGGGTCGGCGCCCAGCGCCACTGCCACGGGAAAAGGCTGGCCGGGATGGGCCTGCTTGAAATCGCGGAAATCCAGCGCGCCGCCGCGGTGGGCGAGCCAGCGCATGATCACCTTGTTCGGGGCGATTACCTGCTGGCGGTAGATGCCGAGGTTCTGCCGCTTCTTCAGCGGCCCGCGCGTGATCACCAGCCCCCAGGTGATGAGCGGCGCCACGTCGCCCGGCCAGCAGGTCTGGATCGGCAGACTGGCCAGGTCCACATCCGCGCCTTCCCAGACGACTTCCTGGCAGGGCGCGGAAGACAGCTCCTTCGGCGCCATGTTGAGCACCTGCCTGAACAGCGGGAGTTTGTCCCAGGCGTCCTTCAGCCCCTTGGGCGGCTCGGGTTCCTTGAGGAAAGCCAGCAGCTTGCCAACTTCTCTAAGCGCCTCGACACTGTCTTCGCCCATGCCCATGGCGACGCGCCTGGGCGTGCCGAACAGATTGGCCAGCACCGGGATACCGTGGCCTTTGGGGTTTTCGAACAGGATCGCCGGTCCCCCCGCTTTCAGCACGCGGTCGCAGATTTCGGTCATTTCCAGGCGGGGATCGACTTCAGCGACTATGCGCTTGAGTTCGCCCTGTTTTTCCAGTTGCGAAATGAAGTCGCGCAGATCTTTGTATTTCATTGCGGCACTATTTCCTTGCCTTCGTTGAGGCGTAGCCAGCCTTTGACGATGCGGTAAATCACCCAGATGCAGTCAGCTGCCAGGATAAACCAGCCGATGATGAGGATAAAGGTGATGGCGCCGATTGCCCCCCACAGCAGGCTGAACCAGAAAGTGCGGATCTGCCAGCGGAAGTGGGATTCCAGCCAGGTGCCCTTGACGTCGTCCAGTTTCACATAGTTGATGATGATGGCGACGATGTAGGGAAGACCGAACCCTAGAATCGCAATCGCCTGCAGGGCATAGACCACAGTGGTCAATGTTTTTAGGTTGGTGTCGCTGACCGGGTCGGTCATGATTTTTCCTCCCAGCCTACACGGATAGGCCAGCGAATTTCAAAATGTACAGAGTAGCGGAATGGTTTTGCTCAGGCAACTCTTGTCCAGGCAGAGTGCAGTTCGTTATGTTGATCGCTTCTTTCTGAATGGTTTGTCAACCGCTATACGCGAGCCACGTTATTGAATTCACAGGTGGGAAACCACCGTACTTCATAACGGAGGCGTAGATGGGCAGTCTTAGCAATGAGTCCTTTGATGAATTCCTGGATTCTCTGAAGGAAGCGGGTGTGGTCATCAGCAACGAGCGCGAGTTGCGCGAGCGGCTCGCGGAAGTCCAGCGCTGGCGCTTTGCTTTCGCGACGCTGGCTTCCAACGGTGGCAGGATCGGCATCCGTTTCGAAGGCCGTAGCGCCGGCGTGAACGAGGCTGAAATTCACCGTGCCTTTGCCCAGTTCCAGCTCCCTGAGAGCCTGGAAGCCGCTTTTGCCGCCAGCCTTAAGGTCGGGTCTTAATCATTCGCCATCGCCGTGCATTTTGCCCGGTGTCACAACCAGCCGGTCATGGGGTGGTCAGCGCGTGCGGAAAGCCATGTGACAGGCCACGCAGCTAGCCATGACTTTTTGCAGTGCGGCGTAGGTCTTGGCCGTATCGCCTCGTTTCGCCACCTGGGCAAATTCGCTGGCCGCAGCGTGCATGTCCCAGCCTATCTGACGCATGGCATCAGGCATGAAACGCCCCGGCCCCTGGCCGCGCGCCGTCACGGCGTGCTTGCCCATGGAGCTGTAGCCCAGGCGGTTTTCTGCGGTTTCCGCAGCGGCAGCCAGGTTGTTTTCCGCCAGATATCCGAAAATTTCATTCAGTGCCACGAGGTGATCCTGCATGTCGGTGCGCATCAGGGTACGGGGCAGTTCGGGCATGGTGACCAGCTGGCGGTGATCCTGCGGAGGGGTCGGTGGCTGCATGGGTTGCTGCGCCAGAGCCAGAGGGCTTGGTAACAGCAGGGCAAGGGAAATCAGAGCGTGGCGCATGGAGCCTCCTAGTGGGATTGGGTGCGTAATGCTGCCATGGATTGCCATAGCACGGAGAACGCAGATTTGAGGAACAGGGCGGCAATGGCGCCGCCGACAATAATATCCGGCCAGCGCGACTGGGTGAAGATGACCGCGATGCCGGCCACGATCACGCCCGCATTGGCGAACAGGTCGTTGCGCGAGCACAGCCACACCGAGCTCATGTTGAGGTTGTCGGCGCGGTGGCGATAGAGCAGCAGGAAGCATCCGGTATTGGCGGCCAGCGCCAGCAAGCCAATGACGCCGATGGCTTCGCCGTCGGGCAGGATGGGATGGAGCGTTTTGTAAACCGCCTCCGCCGCCACGCCCAGGCCGAAGGCGAGCATGATCAGGCCTTTCAGCAGCGCCGCCCGTGCCTGCCACATCTCGTCGCGGGTCAGAACATACAGGCTGAAGCCATACACCAGCGCATCACCCAGCATGTCCGAGGCATCCGCTAGCAGGGAAGTGGAATGTGCGGCCATGCCGGCGACAGCTTCCACCACGAACATGACGACGTTGACGGCCAGCACGATCTTAAGCACGCGGCCATGGTTGGCGCGCATGGCATTCAGGGTGCAGGATTTGTTTTCACAGCAGCCGGTCATGAAAAATCCGTTACAAAAAACCGCGCAGACCGAACAAAGTCGCGCTGTAGTAGTTAAGCAGGATACCGCAGAACAGCGCAGCGCCGAACCAGTTGTTATGCAGGAACGCCTTGAAACACTTGGCGCGATCGCGTTGTCTGATCAGGGTGTAATGGTAGGCGGCGACGCCGGCAGCGGCAGCGAGTCCGGCGTAATAGGCCCAGCCCATTCCGAGTTTGAACCCGACGCCGGCGAGGATGGTCAGCGTTGCGCCATAGCTCAGCATTACCGCCAGAATGTCGTATTGGCCGAAGGTAATGGCCGAGGTCTTGATGCCGATTCTGAGGTCATCGTCGCGATCCACCATGGCGTATTCGGTGTCGTAGGCGATCGCCCAGAATACGTTGGCGGCGAGCATCGCCCACGCCACAGCGGGCACTGCGCCGGTCTGGGCGGCGAACCCCATCGGGATGCCGAAGCCGAAAGCGATGCCGAGGTAGGCCTGGGGAATGGCGAAGAAACGCTTGGTGAAGGGATAGCTGGCGGCGAGAAACACTGCCGCGACCGAGAGCTGGAGGGTCAGGGTATTGAGGCGCAGGATCAGCAGGAAGGACAGCAGCACCAGCACTGCGAACAGTGCCAGAGCTTCCTTCTTGCTTACCAGCCCGGCGGCGAGAGGACGGTTCTTGGTACGTTCGACATGCGGGTCGAAATCGCGGTCGGCGTAGTCGTTGATGACGCAGCCGGCCGAGCGCATCAGTACCGTACCGAGGACGAAAATCCACAGGATGATCCAGTTCGGCTGGCCATTCGAGGATAGCCACAGCGCCCACAGCGTCGGCCACAGCAGGAGCAGGATGCCGATCGGCTTGTCGAGCCGCATCAGTCTTTCGTATTGGGTGAGCCGTTCTGCCAGCGTCACTGACTTAACTCCAGAATGCCCGGCAGGAACACTTCCGTGACCAGGATTGGCCGGCCTTCCAGGTAAAACACCGAGCGCCGCGCCCACAGGCTGGCAGGCGGGTTCGGCAGGACGGTGCAGGCACGTCGATACAGCGCATCGCGCCGGTTGAGTTTCTTGAAGTGCAATGGCGTGCGCTGCACGCGCGGGTTGGCAAATAGTGCCGCGCCCAGCGGTTTGCTGCCGAGCCGGCCCAGGCTTTGCCAGGTGCCGTGCAGGCTGGTGGCGGGCAGCACGCTGTGGGCGAAAATCAGCGGCGTTTCTCCGCAGTACAGAAACACGTCGCGCAGCAGCGCGCGCGAGTGGCGCTTCAACGCAACCATGTGGCGCTCGGAAGGCAGGGCCACACCGTAGTGCTGCTGCACATGGCGCACGCTGAAGGCGGCGCAGCGGGCCTGGATGCGCCGGGTGAGCGAGCCACGGTCGAGCAGCCAGGGGCGGTAACGGGCACAGCTTTCCGACAGGCGTTGTTGCCACGAAGGGTGCAATTCGGGTTCCTAAAGGATTATTGTTGCGACATTATCCTACAAAAACCTTAGAACCGCAGAGCCACAGTAGGGAGCTAGGTGTGAGGTTGTGCAGGAGCGGGCTTGCCCGCGATTAGTGCCCATTATCGCGGGCAAGCCCGCTCCTAACAGCGCCAGCATCATACCTTCAAGTATTGTTCCGCACCCGCCAGCCATCGCTGCAAATGTCGTTCCGCTACCTCCGGCTGCTCGGCGATGATTTTCTCGGCGGCGTGCCGTGCCGCCTCGAGTAACTTCTGGTCCAGCTCGATATCGGCGATATGAAGCAGCGGCACGCCGCTCTGACGCGCACCGAGGAATTCGCCGGGGCCGCGCAGCAGCAAGTCCTGGCGCGCGATTTCGAAGCCGTCGCTGTTTTCGTAGATGATCTTCAGGCGCGCACGCGCCGTTTCCGACAGCGGGGTCTGGTAAAGCAGGATGCATGCGCTTTTTGCCGCGCCCCGGCCGACTCGCCCGCGCAACTGGTGGAGTTGGGACAGTCCGAAGCGCTCGGCGTGCTCGATCACCATCAGCGAGGCATTGGGCACATCCACCCCGACCTCGATCACCGTGGTGGCGACCAGCAGCTGGATATCCCCCGCCTTGAAGGCTGCCATGGTGGCCGCCTTGTCGCGTGCGTGCAGGCGGCCGTGCACCAGCCCCACTTTAAGCTCCGGGAAGGTGGCGGTCAGGGTTTCGAAGGTTTCCATCGCGGTCTTGAGCTGCAGGGTTTCCGACTCCTCGATCAGCGGGCACACCCAGTAGGTCTGGCGGCCATTAAGGCAGGCCTCGCGCACGCGCGCGACCACCTCGTCGCGGCGGCTGTCGCTGACCAGCTTGGTGACCACCGGCATGCGTCCCGGCGGCAGTTCGTCGATCACCGAAACGTCGAGGTCGGCGTAATAGCTCATCGACAGGGTGCGCGGGATCGGGGTGGCGCTCATCATCAGCTGGTGCGGCTGGGTACCCTTCTGCCGCAGCGCGAGACGCTGGTGGACGCCGAAGCGATGTTGCTCGTCGATGATCGCCAGACCGAGGTTGCAGAACACGACCTGTTCCTGAAACAGGGCATGGGTGCCGATCGCGAGCTGGGCTTCTCCTTCCGCGACTGCCGTGAGTGCCACCTGCTTTTCTTTTTTCGGCAGACTTGCCGCCAGCCAGACGACGCGCAGGCCAAGCGGCGCCAGCCAGGCGGAGAGTTTCTGGTAATGCTGTTCGGCGAGGATTTCGGTGGGGGCCATGATCGCCGCCTGAAAGCCGTTTTCAATTGCCTGCAAAGCCGCCAGCGCCGCAACCACGGTTTTGCCGCTGCCAACGTCGCCCTGCAACAGCCGCTGCATCGGGTGAGGCTTGGCCAGGTCGCTGGTGATTTCCGCCATGACGCGCTGCTGGGCGTTGGTGAGCGGGAACGGCAGCGCTGCCAGCAGGGCGTGGGTGAGGTGTTGCCGGGGCGGCATCGGGGCGGCGGACTGCGCGCGCCGCCGCCGGTAATGCTGGTGCATGGAAAGCTGCTGTGCCAGCAGTTCGTCGAACTTGAGCCGCTGCCAGGCAGGGTGGGTGCGTTCGGCCAGCAACTCGATAGGCGCATCCGGCGGGGGCTGGTGCAGATAGGTGATGCTTTCTGCAAAGGCAGGCAAACCCAGCGGATGCAGTACCTCGTTGGGCAGGGTATCGGCCAGGTCGCATTCGGCGAGGGCGGCCTGTACCAGTTTGCGCAGGGCGGCTTGCCCCAGTCCGGCGGTGGTGGGATAGATCGGCGTCAGCGCCTCGGCGACCGGCATGTTTTCACTCACCATGCGGTACTGCGGATGCACCATTTCCATGCCGAAAAAGCCGTGGCGCATTTCTCCGAACAGACGCACGCGCTTGCCCGGGGCAAGCTGCTTGATCTGGCTGGGGTAAAAATTCAGAAAACGCAGCGTCATCATGCCGCTGCCATCCTCAACCCGGCATACCAGGGTACGGCGCGGGCGATACTGGACGGTGGTGTCGGTAATTTCGCCTTCGACCTGGACGCCTTGGCCCAGTGGTGCATGGGCGATGGGATGGATGCGGGTTTCGTCCTGGTAGCGCAGCGGCAGATGCAGCAGCAGGTCGTGGGCGGTGAACAGGCCGAGCTTGTCGAGCTTGGCCTGGATCGCCTTGCTTGCCTTGATGGACGGCGCTGCGGTCATTCAGTGACGAGTATGGCGTCCATTTCCACCAGCGCGCCGCGCGGCAGTTCCTTCACGCCTACCGCGGCCCGCGCTGGGTAGGGCTGGTCGAAATAATGCGCCATGATCTCGTTGACTTTGGCGAAGTGGGTCAGGTCGGTCAGGTAGACGTTGAGCTTGGCAGTATGGTTGAGGCTGCAGCCAGCGGCCTTGGCGACCTCGCCCAAGTTGAGGAACACCTGGTGGATCTGGGCCTCGATGCCCTCGACCAGGATCATGGTCTGCGCATCCAGTCCGATCTGGCCGGACAGGTAAACTGTGTCGCCGACCTTCACTCCCTGGGAATAGGTGCCGATGGCGGCAGGGGCACTGGGGGTGGAGAGGATTTGTTTGGCCATGGCGTTTCCTTTCTGTGCAAATTTTATGTAAACAAAGAGTTTGTAGGGTGCGCCTTGCGCACCCATTTGTTTTATAGCCGGGGGCAGCCCGGCGGGCTGGTTACCTTTCTTGCTTCGCCAAGAAAGGTAACCCAAAGAAGGCGACCCCATTCCGCCGCCCTCCGCTACGCTGCGGGTTCCCTGTGTTGCTCGTCAAGCCGGGCAGCCCCGGCACCCAAACACCTGCGCGCAGCGCACCCTACTCCTAAATCACCCCTTCACCCGCGTAATCCTCACCACTTCCGTGATCTTGCGCAAACTGCGCATCACGTTGGCGAGGTGGATGCGGTTTTCAACCTGCAGGGTGAAGTTCATGGTGGTGTAGGCGCTGCCGTCCTCTTCTTCCATGCTGACATTGTCGATGTTCGATCCGGCGTCGGCGATGGCGGCGGCGACCTTGGCCAGCACTCCACGCTGATTCGCCACCACCAGCTTGATGTTGATGTCGAACGGTTTTTTCGGCGCGGACGGGTCCCATTCCACATCCAGCCATTTGTCCGTGTCGGCGCGATCCTTGGCAATCACCGGGCAGTCGTGGGTATGGATGACCAGGCCCTGGCCTTTCTTGATGAAGCCGATGATCGGGTCGCCCGGAATCGGCCGGCAGCATTTGGCAAACTGCACCGCCATGCCTTCGGTGCCGCGGATGGTGATCGGCCCAACCGGAACATGCTTGCGCTCTTCCGCCATTTCGGTGATGGCAAGCAGGTGGCGCGCAACGATAATATTGAGGCGTTTGCCGAGGCCGATATCGGCAAGGATTTCCTGCTTGTGCTTGCCGCTGCATTCGCGCAGCAGCTTGTCCCACTGGGCTTCGCTGATTTCCGCCGGATCTGCGCCCAGGGCACGTAGCGCCTGATTGAGCAGGCGTTCGCCCAGAGCTGCGGATTCATCGTACTGCATGGTCTTGAGGAAATGCCGGATGTGCGAGCGTGCCTTGCCGGTGATGACGTAATTGAGCCAGGTCGGGTTGGGCTTGGCATGGGCGGCGGTCACAATTTCCACTTGGTCGCCGTTTCTCAGTTCTGTCCGTAGCGGCATCAGTTCCTGGTTGATTTTCACCGCGACGCAGCGGTTGCCGACGTCGGTATGCACGGCGTAGGCGAAATCCACCCCGGTGGCGCCGCGCGGCAGCGCCATGATCTTGCCCTTGGGGGTGAAGACGTAAACCTCGTCGGGGAACAGGTCGACCTTGATGTGTTCCAGGAATTCGGTGGCATCGCCGCTTTCCGACTGAATCTCCAGCAGGCTTTGCAGCCACTGGTGGGTCTTCTGCTGCATCTCGTTGATCTCGGCTTCGCCGCTCTTGTAGAGCCAGTGGGAGGCGACGCCGGCTTCGGCGATCTTGTGCATGTCCTGGCTGCGAATCTGGATTTCGATCGGCGTGCCGAACGGCCCGAACAGGGTGGTGTGCAGGGACTGGTAGCCATTCGCCTTGGGGATGGCGATGTAGTCCTTGAACTTTCCCGGAATCGGCTTGTAGAGCTGGTGCAGGGCCCCCAAGGTGAGATAGCAGGTGGGAACGTCTTTGACGATGACGCGAAACCCGTAAATATCGAAAACTTCGGAAAAGGTCAGGGATTTGCCCTGCATTTTTTTGTAAATGCTGTACAGATGCTTCTCGCGCCCGGTGATGGCGGCCTCGATCTGGCTATCCTTGAGCTTCTGCTTGATCGCCTCCAGCACCTTTCCCACTACTTCGCGGCGGTTTCCACGCGCAGCCTTGACGGCCTTGGCCAGCACATCGAATCGGTTGGGGTAGAGATGGCGGAAGCTCAAATCCTCCAGCTCGTCGTAAACGCTGTTCAGCCCCAGGCGGTTGGCGATCGGTGCGTAGATTTCCAGAGTCTCGCGCGCGATGCGCTGGCGTTTGTCCGGGGCCATTGCGCCGAGCGTGCGCATGTTGTGCAGGCGGTCGGCGATCTTGATCAGGATGACGCGCACATCGCGCGCCATCGCCAACAGCATCTTGCGGAAATTTTCGGCCTGGGCGTGGACTTCGGTCTGGAACTCGATCTTGTCCAGCTTGGATACGCCGTCTACCAGCTCGGCCACCGCCTTGCCGAATTTTTCGCCGATTTCCTGCTTGGTGATGGCGGTGTCTTCCATCACGTCGTGCAGCAGCGCAGCCATCAGCGCCTGGCCGTCGAGGTGCCACTCTGCCAGGATTCCGGCGACCGCAAGGGGGTGGGAAATATAGGGTTCGCCGCTTACCCTGAACTGGCCGGTGTGGGCGGACTCGCTGAAGCGGTAGGCCGCCTCGATCTGGGCGGTGTCCTCTGGTTTGAGGTAGGTGAGGCGGGAGGTGAGATCCGAAACGTTAGGCATTTTATGTAGGTTGGGTTAGGCGCGGTTTTTGCGCCGTAACCCAACAGACCCAATCTTCCTTCGTGTGTTGGTTTTGCCTAGAGGCACCTACTTTTGGTTGGGTCTGTTGGGTTATGCGATAAAGCCGCTAACCCAACCTACATTTATCTGCGTAATTTGTGCAGAGGGACTCTGTGTTTGGGCCACTCAGCACTCGATCAGGCCAGGCCGCGGTTGAGGATCTCCACACCAACCTTGCCCTGGGCAATTTCGCGCAGGGCGATGACGGTGGGTTTGTCGCGGTTGGCTTCCACCATCGGAGTGCCGCCCTGGGCAATCTGGCGAGCGCGTACGGTGGCGACCAGGGCCAGCTCGAAACGGTTGGTGATGGTCTTCATGCAGTCGTCTACGGTAATGCGTGCCATGCTAGCTTCCTTTGATTGAGTGATGCTGGTTATTTCATTTTGCCGATCATGTCGGCATGGACGCTGAGTTGCCGGCTTGCAGTCAGCCGCTGTGCGCGGATCACGCTGATCAGATCCTGCAGCGCCGTTTCGAAAATATCGTTAATTATAACATAATCAAACTCTTCCACATGACCGATATCCTCACGGGCGGCAGCCAGACGACGCGCAATGATTTCCTCGGAGTCCTGTCCACGCCCTGTGAGCCGCGCGAGCAGGGCTTCCAGCGAGGGCGGCAGAATGAAAATGCCGGTTGCCCGGGGGAAGATTTTCCTGACCTGGGCGGCACCTTGCCAGTCGATTTCCAGCAAGATGTCGGTGCCGGAATTCATGGCGCTTTCGATCCAAGGCTGGGAGGTGCCATAGCGGTTGCCGTAAACCTGGGCGCTTTCGAGGAAATCGCCCCGTTCCAGCATCTCGAGAAATTTTTGTTCGGTGACGAAATGATAGTCCTTGCCGTCCACTTCGCCCGGCCGCGCAGGGCGAGTGGTGTAGGAAACAGATAGCTTTACCTGGCTGTCGTTTTGCAGCAGCGCCCGCACCAGGCTGGTCTTGCCCGCACCGGATGGCGCGGTGACGATGAATAGATTTCCACTGGCCATAATGTCATTCCATGGGTAAAGGGGTGATGAGTGATGGGTCATGGGTGAGTTGTGGTGGACTCGTTACCCATTCCCCATCACTCGATATTTTGAATTTGCTCGCGCATCTGCTCGATGAGTACCTTGAGTTCCATCGCCGTCTGCGTCGTTTCGGACGCAGCCGATTTGGAACCCAGGGTATTGGCTTCGCGGTTGAGCTCCTGCATCAGGAAATCCAGCCGTTTGCCCACGGCGCCGCCTTTTTCGAGGATGCGCCGCATTTCGGTGAGATGGGTTTGCAGCCGCGACAGTTCTTCGTCCACGTCGATCTTCTGGGCGAACAAAGCGATTTCCTGGCGGATGCGGTCATCGTCGCCAGTCCCCATGACTTCCTTGAGGCGGGCGGCGAGTTTTTCCTGGTAGGCCGCGATCAGCCTTGGAATATGCGGCAATACGTCCGCCACCAGGGTGTCCATCTGCCCGACGCGCTGCAGCAAAAAGGTTTTGAGCTTCTCTCCCTCGCGCTGGCGAGTGGCGGAGAGCTCGTCGAGGCCCCTGCGCAACAGGGGCAGACAGGCTTCCTGTAGCCCTTCCATGCCGACGCTTTCGCCTTCGATGACGCCGGGCCAGCGCAGCAAGTCCGCCACGCCGAGCGGCTGACCGTGGGTCAGCAGCTCCTGCAGCGAGCGTCCGAGCTCGGCCAACTGATCGGCCAGCACGGTGTTGAGGCGCAGGGAGGTTTGACCCGCGCTGCGCGCGGTGAAATTCAGCCGGCATTCCACCTTGCCTCGGCTTAGTGCACCGCTGATCATCTCGCGCAGGGCAGGTTCCAGCGCGCGGAAAGATTCATCCAGGCGGAAGTGAGTTTCAAGGTAGCGCGAGTTGACCGAGCGCAGTTCCAGGCTCAGGGAGCCCGGCTCCAGTTCCTGTGTCACTGCGGCAAATCCGGTCATGCTGTAAATCATGGGCGTCTCATTTCTGCTTCGATCTTCACAAAATCATTACTTCGGGTTTCGGGTGTAGGGCGTTTTAATAGAGGGCGGAGTGAGGAGAAAAGTCAAAAGCGGCTGGCTTTACTCGTCACCCATCACTTTTCACCCCTTACTGTTTAGGCTTTACTTTGCCCAGCCAAATCAGAATAATGGTTGAGGTTCAATCATACAGATGGTGCGATGGCCTCACAACCCAATCAGGCTCTTCCTCACGGCCACCAGTTGCTCAATTACCGTATCGACAAGCAGATCAGCTCAGGCGGCTTCAGCCTGGTTTACTTGGCGCATGACGAGAACGAATTGCCGGTGGCGATCAAGGAGTATCTGCCCAGCGCTTTGGTGCTACGGGAATCAGGCTCACTGGTGCAAGCTTCTTCAGCGGAAAATCTGAATGTGTTTCGTTATGGAATGAAATGCTTTTTCGAGGAAGGGTTAGCGCTTGCCCGGATCGCTCACCCCAACGTGGTACGGGTGACCAACTTCTTTCGTGCCAATGAAACGGTTTATCTGGTGATGCAGTACGAGCGCGGCCGGACGCTGCAGGATTACATCCTGCATCGCAAGAAAGAGATCGGGGAAAACTTCATCCGGCGCATTTTCGCCGAAATGCTCGGTGGCCTGCGCGAGGTACATGCCCACAAAATACTGCACCTCGATATCAAGCCATCGAATATCTACATTCGTCTCGACGGCTCCCCGCTGTTACTGGATTTTGGCGCGGCACGGCAGACGCTGACCCAGGAAAAATCCAGCCTCACCCCGATGTACACGCCAGGTTTCGCCGCGCCGGAGCAATACGGTCACGACCGCGATGCGCTCGGCCCATGGACCGATATTTACGGCGTCGGCGCGAGCATGTTCGCCTGCCTTTCCGGCTTTGCTCCCCAGGCGGCCAATATGCGCCTGGAACAGGACAAGCAGGAGTCGGTAAAAAAACTATGGAGCGGTCATTATTCCGAGCACTTGCTTGAACTCATCGACTGGTGCCTGAAACTGGATCCGCTGGAACGGCCGCAGAGCGTGTTCGTGGTGCAAAAGGCACTGCTGGAGAAGGATAAGGTGCCGGAAGTGCAGAAAAAAGCCTCGCTGTTGCATAGCATCCGCAATAAATTCAGCAAAACAAAAACGGGTGGCCGGTGAAATTTTCGATTTTCCAGTCCAGCCGTCAGGGTGGACGCAGATACAACCAGGATCGCCTGGCCTATTCCTACAGTCGGGACGCGCTGCTGATGGTGGTGGCCGATGGCATGGGCGGCCATTTTCACGGTGAGATCGCCTCCCAGATCGCGGTGCAGTTTCTGGTGGAAAACTTTCAGAAGCAGGCGACGCCGGCGCTAAAAGATCCGTTCCGCTTCCTGATCGACACCATTAGCCAGGCGCACGAAGCCATTGGCGATTATGTCCTGGCGCATGGCCTGAGCGAGCACCCCCGCACCACCTGCGTGGCTTGCGTGGTGCAGGATGATCATGCCTACTGGGCTCATGTCGGGGATACTCGCTTGTACTTCTTTCATGGCGGCAAGCTGGCGTCCCGCACCCGCGACCATTCCCTGGTCCAGCAACTGTTCGAGCAGGGCATAATCACCGAGGATGAGATGACCACGCATCCCGAGCGCAACAAGGTTTACAGTTGCCTGGGCGGCCCCATTCCCCCCGATATCGAGTTGTCGCGCAAGATGCAGCTGCGCGAAGGGGACACCCTGCTGTTGTGTTCCGACGGCCTGTGGAGCCCGCTTTCGACGGACGAGATCGCCTCGATTCTCAATACCTACCCGATTGCTTCCGCCGTTCCCGAATTGCTCGACCATGCCGAATTGCGCAGCGGCGAGGATGGCGACAACCTGAGCGCGATCGGCATGCGCTGGGGTGACGAAAAACTGTTCACCCCGCGCTCGATATCCACCGCCACCATGCCATTGGACAGCTATACGGTGCAACTTAATACCTTCAGTGTGGAGCGAGGTACGGAAGGCGAGCAGGATGTGACGGAGGCGGACATCGAGCGCGCGATTGCCGAGATCCAGGCGGCGATCCGGAAATACTCCAAATAAACAGGCGTTATAATGGCGCCATTTTTCTGAACCAGAGGACACCATGCGGCCCAGCAAACGCAACCCGGACCAGCTCCGCAACATCGTCATTACCCGCAATTACACCAAGCATGCCGAAGGCTCGGTGCTGATCGAGTGCGGCGACACCAAGGTGATCTGCACCGCCAGCATCGACGAAAAAGTGCCGCCGTTCCTGCGCGGCAAGGCCCAGGGCTGGACTACCGCCGAATACGGCATGCTGCCGCGCTCCACCAATACGCGCATCGATCGCGAGGCGGCCAGGGGAAAACAAACCGGGCGCACCCAGGAAATCCAGCGGCTGATCGGGCGCTCCCTGCGAGCGGTGGTGGATTTGAAAGCGCTCGGCGAGCGCACCATCCAGATCGATTGTGACGTGATCCAGGCCGACGGCGGCACTCGTACCGCCAGCATCACCGGCGCTTACGTCGCGCTGCACGATGCCGTTTCCTTCCTGCTGAAAGAAGGCAGGCTCAGTGAGTCGCCGTTGCGCGACTTCATCGCCGCGGTTTCGGTCGGCGTCTATCAGGGTGTACCGGTGCTGGACCTGGACTACGCCGAGGATTCCGATTGCGATACCGATATGAACATCGTCATGACCGGTAGCGGCGGTTTCGTCGAAGTGCAGGGCACGGCGGAAGGCGCGCCGTTCTCGCGTGCTGAAATGGAAGCGATGCTCGACCTCGCGCAAAGCGGTATCGCCCAGTTGGTCGCCAAACAGAAGGCGGCGCTGGGTTTGGCATAAAAGCATTAACTGCCAGCCCCCTTTATCTTTATGCCCTCGTGGTCCGACGACACGTTGGGGAGCGAAGCATTCCCGCCCTTTTGAAGGTGTGGCCGTGTGTTTACTGCGCCACCGCCTCCTTGATGGCCGTAACGATTCTGTCCTCGACCTTCTTGCCCACCTCCTTCGCTTTGGGGTGCGTATCCTGCGCCATAAGATAGGTCGGGCGAGTCATTTGAATGGTGATCTGGTCGGGCTTCGCCTTCATGTTGTAGACCACCGCCTTGAACGGACACAGAACCGCCCAATCCATGTTGATGTTGTAGACCTCGTGGTTGAAGACCAGCGAGCAGAAATGCACGGCGGTCACATTCTGGAAGCCGATGGTGTTCCATTTGCTTTCGCCCCAGATCTTCTTGTTGTTCTCCAGCCCCTTGGACAGGTTCTCTTCGCCGGTGATCTGGAACTGGTGGGCCTCGAGCCCCGATTTCAGCTGCGTGAGCACGGTGTTGAAATCGCCCTTCACCTGGTACTTCCATAGAGCCGGATTTTCAGCGGAAAAGCTGGGCGCCGAAAGGCTGACGAAGCCGATGAGAGCGGATGTCAGAAGCGCGGATTTGAGCATGGTATTGGCTTTCATTGCAGTCTCCTTGGTGGGTAGGAACAAATGCGCGAGCCGAGAGGCGCGTGTGGGACACAGGGAAATGTACTCGCATTCTTACATGTTGAAAATGGCGTGGGGCCGACTTCATTACGATCCGGAGTAATAGCCAAAAAGAGTCAGCCTGGCCATATCCTCTCCCTCAAGCTGCGTTCAAATTGAACCCGAGCTGTTCTTCCAGGTCGTACTGAATCCCGTGCGCCGCGCCCTGCCCCTTGGCGATACACCGCTTGCGCGCCCGCACGCCCTCGGCCCGGCGCGGGTTGGCGGCGTCGGCGCGAAGTTTAGCGATGATTTTCATCCATTCCGTAAGCGGCTTGTACGGCAACCGACTGGGCGGCGCACCCATGTCATTGCGCCCGGCGATGCCAAGACTGATAATTGCCCATCATGCAGAGGCATTATGAAAATCGCCGTCTTTACCGATATCCACAGCAATCTTGAGGCCCTGGCCGCCTGTCTCGCCCATGCCCGCTCGCAGGGGGCGGAGCAATACGCCATTCTCGGCGATCTGGTGGGTTACGGCGCCGACCCTTGCGCCTGCCTGGAAGTGATTGCGGAGCTGGCGCGAAATGGCGCCTGGGTGGTGCGGGGCAATCATGACGAGGCAGCGCTTGGGGGGCTATGCGAAAACATGGCGTTTGCCGCGCGTGACGCGATCTATTGGACCAGGGAACAGCTGACACCGCAGCAACGCGATTTTCTGCGGGCATTGCCACTGGTGGCGCGAAACGGCAATGCCTTCTACGTCCATGCCAGCGCCGAAACCCCGGAGCGCTGGCGGTACGTGACCGGCGTCGTGGAAGCAGCGCGCTGCATGGAGGCTTCCGGCCTGCCGCTGACCTTTGGCGGCCATGTGCATCATCAGTCCTTGTACTACACTACCGGAAGCGGCAAGGCCCAGGCTTTCACCCCGGTTCCCGGCGCGGCGATTCCGCTGACGCCGCGCCGCCGGTGGCTGGCTATCGCGGGTTCGGTGGGGCAGCCGCGCGACGGCAATCCCGCTGCCGCTTACGCGCTTCACGACCAGCAACGCAATACGATCACTTTTTTCCGGGTGCCCTACGACTATTCGAGCGCCGCCCGCAAAATCCGCGCCGCCGGCTTGCCGGAACGTCTGGCGCAAAGGCTGGAGACTGGACATTGATGCAGGACTTGACTAATTTGCACGCGGGCAGTGAGGTCGACGGCTTTCGCGTAAGGGAGAAAGTCTACGACGGCGGGATGGCGGTGCTTTACCGCGTGGAGCGGGAGGGTGGCGAATTCCCCATGCTGATGAAAGTGCCCCGGCTCGAATTCGGCAGCCATCCCGGTTGTTACGTCGGCTTCGAGGTCGAGCAGATGATCCTGGAAGTGCTGACCGGCCCCCATGTTCCGCGCTGGGTCGCCAAGGGAAGCCTGGAAGATGCGCCTTACCTGGTGATGGAGTATATCGAGGGTGAGTCGCTGCACACTTGCCTTACCCGCGCGCCGCTGCCGGCCGATGAGGCGGCGCGTCTGGGCGCGGCGCTGGCGACTGCGGTGCATGATCTGCACCGGCAGGAGGTGATCCACCTCGACCTCAAGCCCGCCAACGTGCTTTACCGGCCGCAAGGCGAGGCGGTGCTGATTGATTTCGGGCTGGCGCGGCACGGCCATTTTCCTGATCTGGTGGAGGAGGAATTCCACAAGCCGGTGGGCACCTCTGCCTATATCTCACCGGAGCAGGTGATAGGCAGCCGTTGCGATCCCCGCAGCGACCTGTTTGCCATCGGGGTGATACTTTATCAACTCTGCACCGGGCGGCTGCCTTTCGGCGAGCCTGCCAGCCTGAGCGGATTCCGCCGCCGGCTTTACCTGGAACCGCCGCCGCCGCGCCAACTGGTGCCGGATTTGCCGGCATGGATGCAGGAAATCATCCTGCATTGCCTGGAAGTCGACGCGGACCAGCGCTACAACACGGCGGCCCAGATCGCTTTCGACCTGACTCATCCCTACCACGTACCCCTCACCGAGCGCGCCGGGCGTCTCAAGCGCGCCGGGCTGCCCACTGCCCTCCGCCGCTGGTGGCAGTCCTTGTGGCTGAAGCCGGCGGTGTGCGCCGCGCCCACTTCTCATCTGGCCCAAGCGCCGCAGATTCTGGTGGCGCTCGATCCCGGATATGCCCAGGATGCATTGCTGCAGGCCATGCAGATAGCGGTGCGCCGGGTGGTCGCTGCGGAGCCTCATTGCCGTGTGGTGTGCGTGACGGTGCTGGAGCCTGACCTCTCCACCCAGCAGGAGTCGGGGCAAGAGCTTGCCAACAGTCAATACACCCAGCGGCTGGTGGAGATGCGCCACTGGGCCGCGCCCCTCCAGCTTCCCTTGGACAGGGTGCGTTTCCACGTACTGGAGGGCGCTCACGCCGCCTCTGCACTGGTGGAGTATGCGCGCCAGAATCAGGTGGATCAGATCATCCTGGGGGCGCGCGGCAGTTCAGCCCTGCGCAGGGTGCTTGGCAGCGTATCCACTCGGGTAGTGGCGGAGGCCCCCTGCACGGTCACCGTGGTGCGGCCGCCGCGCAGCCCGGTATAGCGGATAGATAAATCCTGTTTGATTTCAATAAAATTGGTACTAACCCACCTACTTTAGTAGGTAGTAGTTTTAGACTATTGACGTAAAAAATAGTTGGCCTATATTTAGCATTCAGGCTCCGGATCGCAATAACGATAAAAAATTCGGTGCCCATAATAATTCTTACAAAGGAGACACACACCATGAAACTGATGCAAAAATTTTCCCTTTATCTTGGTCTTTGTTTGTTCGCAGCCGGCGCTTTGGCGGCAGCTCCCGGCGAAACTCCTGAAACTGCGCCAGCCGGCGTGAAACTGGTGGACGCAAAGGCGGTGCAGGACCTCCAGGCGAAGGGCGCGACCATCGTCGATACGCGCAAGGCCGCGGAGTATGGCGAAGGCAGCATCAAGGGCGCGATCTCGGTGCCCTACGATCCGGAGAAAAGCGCCAAGGACGCCAACTTCGACGCCAGCCAGGACAAGTTCGACATGAGCAAGCTGGCGGATAAAAACGCCAATATCGTCGTATTCTGCAACTCCGGCTCCTGCTGGAAATCCTACAAGGCCGCGGTCGTGCTGGCCAAAAACGGGTACAAGAACGTCAACTGGTACCGCAATGGCTATCCGGACTGGAAAGCGCGCAAGCTCCCCATCGAATAACCCCCTCGCCTGAAACCGAAAATAGCGGCTCCCGCAGGGAGCCACTATTTATTGAAGAAAATCGGTCAAATTATCTCTATCGGGAGGGGAACTCAAATGGTCTACACAATGAAGTCGCCCGCCCTGCTCATTATCGGCATGCTCATGCTGATCTGGGGCGGGCTCAACAATTCGGGCGCTGTTGACGGCATGCAGTCCTATCTGCAAAAGAGTGCCTACAGCGACCACATGAAAGTCAAGGAAAAGTTCGATGCGGAATCGCGCGTGGCCACGGAAATGGCCGCCGCTGAAGGTAAGCCCGCGCCGGAGATGAAAATGCCGGCTTCCAAGTTCGACCACGAGAAGCAGAACCAGGCGAGGTTGTCGTTTGTTTTCGGTGGCGCTTTTGTCCTGATCGGCCTGTTCTCGCTGGCCTGGAAACCCAAGCAAGGCAACCTCGACTACTATGTTTCGGTGGTGCCGGGCATTGCCTTCATTCTGCTCATCGCCTTTATTGTGAGATGGGGGCTGGATCCGGTCTTCGCCAACTGGGGCAAGGCGGTTAAAGATGCGGGCGTACTGACCTGGGACTTCGCCAAGATCTTCAACCTGAACTACGTGGTGCTGGGTATCGTGATCGGCATGGTCGTCGTCAACGTGTTCAAGATTCCAGCGTGGGCCGCCAACGGCGTGCGTACCGCGCGCTTCTTCCTCAAGACCGGCGTGATTCTGCTCGGTACCCTTTACAGCGCGGCCGAACTAGCGCAACTGGGCGGGCTTTCCGTAATCATGATCGGCATCTTCGTGCTGGGTTCGGTAGGCATCGTGCTCTTCATGGGCAAGCGCATGGGGACGCCTAATTCCATGACGGCGGTACTGTCTGCTGGCATGGGCGTATGCGGGGTGTCGGCTACAGTGGCGGCTTCTCCCGTGGTTCAGGCCAAGGCCGAGGAGATCGCCTACACCATTGGCACCATCCTGATCTGGGGCGTGGGCTGCATGTTCCTGTTCCCCACCGTCGGACATATTCTCGGCATGGGTCCGGTGCAATTCGGCGCCTGGGCCGGCACCGGCATCCTGAATTCGGCGCAGGTCGCGGGCGCAGCCTTGGCGTTCGATCCGCATGGCATCGAAACGCTCAAGGTGGCGGAGATTTTCAACATCACCCGCGTGCTGTTCCTGCCTATCATCGTGCTCTGGCTGGCTGCCTGGTATGTCAAGCACGAAGAAGGTGCGGAGAAGGTCAATCTTGCCCAGGTGGTAATCGCCAAGTTCCCGGTCTTCGTGTTGGGCTTCATCGCCATGTTTGTCCTGAGTTCAGCCGGCACCTTTGCTCCTGCCGGACACTACCAGGGCAAGTACTTCAGCAGCGCGGAAGTCAAGGAAGACAAGTTGCTCAAGGGCAAGGAAACGCGCGCGATTGAGGGTGAGCTGGCGCGCCTGCGCGCGGCGGAGGGAGCGCAATCCCTGAACAAGTACCTTGCGGACAATAACTTCACCCTCGGACAGCGCAAAGTGACGGCCGACGATGCCTACAAGGCCATGGATGAACTGATCGCCAACAAGAAGCTGATGACCCGCGAGCAGGATACTATCCTCAAGGCGGTAGCCAAAATGGGGGGCCTGGATGCGGTAGCCAAGGGCGCTATCGAGAAAGCGAGCAAGGCAGCCACGCACGATTCCAAGACTATCAAGGCATACCGCGACTGGATTGCCTGGCTGTTCGCTTTCGGTCTCATCGGCCTGGGCATGCAGATTACCGGCAAGGCGCTCAAGCAGGCTGGTGGTGCTCCACTGATCATCGGCGGCGTAGTGGGCACGTTGAAGGCCGTCGGCTCCCTGATCGTGGTGTTGATGTTCGTTAAAGAGTTCGTTTAACCAGGAGATAAACCATGTCAGCTCCAAAATTTGTACGCGGTACCAGTCTGTCGATTTTTATCAGTGACCGGCGGGAAGACTTCAGCGCGCTGATCTTCGCATTCGCTATTGCATTCAGCGTCATGCTCATCGTCGGTTAAGGCAAATCAACCCAGCGCGGGGGCTCTGTGAAAACGGGGTCTCCGCGCATTTTTTTTGGTACTCCATGTTAAATTCAAAAACATTATTGCTGGCGCATCACGGGACGGCAGGGGCCTTGCTGGCCGAGGCGCTGGCATTGGATGTTGCCGTCCCCGGCCAAACGCTGATCGTGCATCTGCTGGTCGTGCCCGACTTTTGGGCGGGCATGCAGGGGGACGACTGGCTGAACAACGCTTCGACTCGGGACACTTTCGGCAGCTATGTGGAAGGGATTTTGGAAAAGGATGTCGCGCAACAGTTGCGCGCACTTGAGGGACGCTGCGCGGAACGCGGGATTGCCTACAAATCCATCATGCGCTATGGCGACCCGGCGGAGTGTCTGGTGGAAACGGCAGCGCAGGAAGGCGCTTCGATGGTGGTGATCGGCCCGCCTCGCCCCAAGGGAACACCTGGTTACCGTTCGCGCATGGATCTGGAGAAGCTGGCGCGCGGGTTGCAGGTGCCTCTGTTGGTGGCGGCGCGCGCTGCATCATGAGCGAAAGCGTGGCCTTGGCCGGAAATTCAATCTCGGTTGCTGCAAGCGATGAAGACGCCGCATGGGTCAGCGTGGATTTGCCGCTGCCGCCCGGAGAACTGTACGTCTCTCTCCAGAATCTTGAACGCCTGTTCCGGCTCAATCCTTATCTTGAAATCGAATCCTGGCAGGAGGAAAACCCGGGGCAGCTTTACCTGGGCAAACAGGTCCGCATCGAGTCGGTGAATGAAATGAATGGCTTGCGGCAGAACGCGCTCCTGACCGTGACCGGACTGCAGCCGGGGGCATCGTTCACCCTCGGCTACGCTGGCGGGCTGAAGCAGGCTACCGTTGTTTCAGTGCAGGCGCTTGCGCCATCCTCCTCCCGGATGGTGGTGAAGGACTGTTATCCGGCGGAGATCGACGCGGCCGAGCGGGAAGCGCGTGCAAGCGAAGTGGACAAGAGCCTGGTGCCGTGGGGCGCAGCTATCCGCCGCTATTTTCTGCGCCGTGCACGATGGGGGTGGCTGCCTTTCTACAGATGGTTTCAGGATCGATTCTGGCTTAAAATGCCACCACGCCAGCGACGCATCGCCCGCTTGATCATCTGGACTACAGCGCTGGAATTTGTCGTGTTTCTGTTCATCTTTATCATTTACTGGCTGGAGCTGGGCCGCACCTAAATCATGAAAAAACTCGTCATCGCCTCCAACAACCCCGGCAAGCTGCGCGAAATCGGCGCCATTCTCGCTCCACTGGATTTCGAGGTTTTTCCTCAATCCGCCTTCAACATTCCCGAAGCGGAAGAGCCTTATTGCACCTTTATCGAGAACTGCCTGACCAAGGCGCGTCACGCCTCGGCGCACTCCGGCCTGCCCGCGCTGGCGGATGATTCAGGGATCTGCGTCGATGCCCTCAACGGTGCGCCCGGCGTGTATTCCGCCCGCTTTGCCGGTGAGCCGAAATCGGATGAGCGCAACAACCAGAAGCTGATCGAGTCGCTGCAGGGACACACCAACCGCAAGGCCCACTATTACTGCGTGATCGTGCTGGTGCGCTGGCCGGAAGACCCACAGCCGATCATCGCCGAGGGCGCGATGTACGGCGAGATCATCGATTTGCCGCGCGGTTCGGGCGGTTTTGGTTACGATCCTTATTTCCTCATTCCCGAGCTTGGTAAGACCGGCGCGGAAATTCCGCTGGAGCAGAAGAACAAGATCAGCCACCGCGGCAAGGCGCTGGCCGAACTGGTGGAAAAACTTAAAAGCGTGAGGGGTGAAGGGTGAGAGGTGAGGGGGAGAAAACCACCCCACGCCTTGCCCCTCATGCCTCACCCCTCACCGCCCCGCCCCCGCTTTCCCTCTACATCCACCTGCCATGGTGCGTCAGGAAATGCCCCTACTGCGACTTCAGCTCCTTCGAGTCGCGCGAGGGGATGCCTGAGCAGGAATACGTTGCGGCGCTGATCAAGGATCTGGAAGCTGCGCTGCCGCTGGTATGGGGGCGCAAGGTGGTGAGCATCTTCATGGGGGGCGGCACGCCCAGCCTGTTTTCGGCACGGGCTATCGATACGCTGCTGACCCAGGTGCGCACCCTGCTGCCGGCCGAAGCCCACGCCGAAATCACCCTGGAGGCCAATCCCGGCACGGCCGAAGCGCAGAAGTTCGCCGATTTCCGCACTGCCGGGGTGAATCGTCTGTCACTCGGCATTCAGAGCTTCAACCCGCGCCACCTGCAGGCGCTCGGACGCGTCCACGATGACCGCGAGGCACGGTTCGCAGTGGAGCTGGCACTGCGCAATTTCGACAACATCAATCTCGACCTGATGTACGCCCTGCCGGAGCAGACCATGGAGGAGGCGCTGGCCGACATCCGCGAGGCGGTGTCTTTCGGGCCGCAGCATATCTCGGCCTATCACCTCACTTTGGAACCCAATACGGTGTTCTACAATAAGCCGCCGCAGCTGCCCGACGATGACACCTCGGCGGCGATGCAGGAGGCGATCGAGGCTGAACTGGCCGGGGCCGGCTACGAACATTACGAGACTTCCGCATTTGCCAAAAAGAATCGACGCTGCCTGCACAACCTCAACTACTGGCAGTTTGGCGACTATCTGGGTATTGGCGCGGCGGCGCATGGCAAGCTCACGCTGCACGACCGCGTCCTACGCCAGGTGCGCTGCCGTCAGCCGAAAACCTACATGGAGCGGGCTCTGGAGGGCAATCCGGTGGAGCAGGAGCATACGGTGGCAGTGGCAGAACTGCCCTTCGAATTCATGATGAACGCCCTACGCCTGACCGAGGGCTTCCCGGTCAGCCTGTTCTCTGCCCGCACCGGACTGTCGCTGACCGCTGCCCAGCCCATGCTTGAAGAGGCGCAGCGGCGCGGCCTGATCGAACGCGATGCCCTGCACATCCGTCCGACCGCGCTGGGTCAGCGCTTTCTCAACGAACTACTGCAACTTTTCCTGCTCAGCCTGCCAGCCTGAACTGCCCCACCAGCTTTTGCAGCTCGGCGGCGGTTCGCGCCATGTTTTCGGCTTCTTTCCCGACCCGGTGTATGCTGATGGCGTTTTCTTCGGTGAGGCTGGAGATGGTTTCCATGTTGCCGGCGGTTTCCTCGCTGGCGATGGACTGTTCGCGAGTGGCGGATGCGATCTGGTTCGCCAGGCTGGTGACATGCACCGCGGCATCGGCAATCTGGTTAAGGGTATTGCTGGTTGAGCTGCTGTAGCTGGCGCCCGCTTCCACGTCACGCCTGACTTCTTCCATCGCGCGCACCGAGGATTCCGCCTTGCTGCGGATCGCATCCACTGTGTTGCTGATGTCGGCGGTGCTCAACGTGGTGCGTTCCGCCAGTTTCCTGACCTCGTCGGCAACCACCGCGAAGCCTCTTCCCTGTTCGCCGGCGCGGGCGGCCTCGATGGCCGCGTTGAGCGCGAGCAGGTTGGTCTGGCCGGCAATATCCTTGATGACCTTGGTGATTTCGCTGATCTTGCCGATGGATTCGCTCAGCTCCATGATGACGGCACTTGAAGAGTCCACGGTTTCCACGGTCTTGCGCGTGGCGTCTATGCTCTTTGCCATGAGTTCGCGGCCTTCCTGGGCGATCGACTCGGTTTGGGTGGAAGCATTGGCCACATTGTGCGAACCATTCGATATCTCGGTGACAGAAACGCTCATCTGCTCCATGGCGGCGCTGGTCTGCATCACCCGGTCTGCCTGCATGTCGGCGCGCTTGGACACCTCTCCCGTTTCCTTCGAAAGGTGGACTGAGGATGCCGCCAGATTATCTGCAGCCAGCTTGACCCCGCCAATCATCTCCTGCAGCTTTTTCACGGTCTGGTTGAGTGAATCCGCCATCGCGCCCAGTTCGTCCTGCTGGGCAATGTGGGCCTTTGCGCTCAGGTCGCCGCGGGAAACAGCCGAAAGCGCCTGGTTGAGGTTAAGTATGTTGCGGTTGATGACCTGGACCAGCCTGAGGGTGAAGGCGAGCAGCACGACCACGCTGACACTCATCACGATCAGGGCAGTTGCGGTCAGCCTTTTCCCAAGCGCGCCGCTTTTTTCATAAGTCTGTTTGACCGCGCCTTCCAGCGTGGGAATCAGCTGAGCCATCGGTTTGATCAGGTTGCGGTTGATCTGCGGCCAGTCTTCCTGCAGAGGCGGGAGGAGCGCCTCCTTGTCGTTCAGGGCGTAGATCCCGTCCAGTTTCCCGAAAAAGGAATCGATTGATGCAATCTGCTTGTCGATTTTCTCAACCTGTTCCTGCTGACCCTTATCCAGTTTGATATGGACAAGCTTGCCCTTGAACTCGGCCCATAGCTGGGGAACCCTGCTTCTCGCTTCCTTGAGCTGGTCGTGTGAGCCTTTTATCGACACTTGGTCGAGCGGAACGGCCACCATCCTGAAACGCACTTCCTTGAATACGCTGTCCAGCTCCTGCAGTATGGACAGGGGTTGCACATTGTTTTCGTACACGTCCGCGAGAGCTGTCGATCCCTGGCGGATAGAGTAAACGTTCATGCCAGCCAGAATGAATATGATCACTACGGCCAATAGCGTGCTGCTAAACAATTTTGTCTTGATGCTCAGGTTGCTTAGCATGATGAATTTCCTAATGTAGTCAGCGGGTTGGTTGATGCTTGCCAGGGTATATCACACTTATGAAAGGATGTGTCCCTGTTTGCCGGAGCGGGGCTTGTTCTTCTAATAAAACGCGATCTTGAGTAGCTCGATTGTACTATCAAATTTCTGAGTATGACGGCATGGCGGTTTGTTAAATATTGTGTTGTGGCAGGCAGCCTGAAGACTGTCCAAAACTGGCCATATTCACAGGGGCCGGGATGGATGTTAAACCACGAACAGCGCCACGATCTTTTCCCGGTTGGGCTGTCTCACCACGCCCTTCTCGGTGATCAGCGCCGTGACCAGTTCGGCCGGGGTAACATCGAAAGCCGGGTTGCGCACCTTTACCCCTTGCGCCGCCCACTGGCAATCGCGGAAGCCTGTCACCTCCTCCTGAGCCCGTTCCTCGATCGGGATTTCTGCGCCCGATGCAATATTCAAATCGATGGTGGAGAGCGGGCAGGCGACGTAGAACGGGATATGGTGGCGCCGTGCCAGCACCGCCACCATGTAGGTGCCGATCTTGTTGGCCACGTCGCCGTTGGCCGCCACACGGTCGGTGCCGACGATGACTGCATCGACCTCGCCGTGGGCCATCAGGTGGCCGGCCATGTTGTCGGTGATCAGGGTCACCGGGATATTCTCTTGCACCATTTCCCACGCGGTGAGGCGTGCCCCTTGCAGGAATGGGCGGGTTTCGTCGGCGATGACCGAGATCTTTTTGCCCGCCTCAACTGCCGAGCGGATCACGCCCAGTGCCGTGCCCCATCCTGCCGTGGCCAAGGCTCCGGCGTTGCAGTGGGTGAGCACGCGCGCGCCATCGGCGAGCAGGGCTGCACCGGCTGCGCCCATGGTGCGATTGATACGGATGTCTTCGGCATGGACTTCATGGGCTTCTTTCAATAAGCGATCAGCCACGACCGCCGGTGCGGCTGCGCCCATGCCCTGCCAGACTTGGCGCATGCGTTGCAGCGCCCAGAACAGGTTGACCGCCGTGGGGCGGCTCTGTGCCAGGCTGGCAAAACCTTTTTCCATTCCGTTGCGGAACACTTCCGGGGCGGTTTCCTTTAGCCGCAATGCTTCCAGCGCCACGCCGTAGGCGGCGGCACAGCCGATCGCCGGGGCCCCCCGCACCACCATGGCGCGGATGCCGTGGGCGACGCTGGCGGCGGAATCGTAGGAGAGATACTCGAAGCGCGCCGGCAACACGCGCTGGTCGATCATTTCCAGGCGGTTGTCGCGCCAGCGCAGGGTTTCGATATTCATGCGGTTTTCCTTACGGGTGAAAGCTCAAGCAGCGGCTCACAGGCTGCTGCCAATGTCGGGTTGTCGGCGATGAGCAGGTCGATGCCGCCGAAGCGGCGTACCGACTGCTCCAGCGCGGCTTTTGTTTCGGTCGGGTTGCCCGGGCTGCAGCACAGGCCGAGATATTCCGGTTGGGGGTGGAGTGCTTTGACGGCCGGATCGTTATCCAGCCCGATCACCGCGGCGCCCTTTGCGAGCAGTTCCTCCACCTTGGCCCGGTTGGAGAGCGCTAGGTCTACCAGCGCGACTTGGCCGGCCAGGTCGTACTGGCTGCGAATGGTCTGCTCGAACCCGCCATATTCGATCTCGGCGGCGAGCACGTCACTTGGTGGCAGGGAAGCATAAGCCTCCAGCGCTTCGGCGCGCGACTGGATTTTCATGCTGTGGCGGTAAATCTCGGCGGCCGCGTCGGCGTAGAAGGCCGTGATGCCGGCAGAAATCAGCCCCCACTCCGGGTCGAGCACTATGCGAGGTGCGGGGTCGGGCAGGCGCTCTGCCTGATTGGGGGTATTTTCCGCCAGATAGCGGCGGTAGGCTGCGGTGAAGGCGGCGACGTCGCGCCCCAGCATCGGCACGCGTTTGGTTAACACTGCGTGCTGCGGAGTGGCCGGGCCGCGTCGGGAGAGCGATTCCAGGTCGGGGCGGCGGGCGAAAGCCAGGCTCATCAGGTCGGATGAAAGCGTCATCACCAGGGGGAAGCCAGCGGCGTGCGAGATGTCGCGGCGCAGGGCGGCGAGCGTCAGCATCTCCTGACTGCTGGCTGCCTGTGCGGAAGGAAAGCGCAGTGGAATGTCCCAGGCGCCGCAGCTTTTCAGATAGTTCTCGGCGCGAGTGACCAGGGCGATCATGCGCTCGTAGGATACACGGGCGCTATCGCCGAAGGCAAAGATGCCGTGATGCATCAGCACCATGCCGATGGTACTGGCGGTGGCTTCGCGGCTGAAGGCATCGTGGCAGGCTTTCGCCAGTTCGAAGCCGGAATGACGGTAGGGCACGATCACCACGGTATCGCCGAAGGCGGCTCGAATATGACGTTCGCCGTGGCCGGTGTTCGCCACTGAGAGTACCGCGTCGGCATGGGTGTGCTCCACCCACTTGAAGGGCAATATGGCGTGGAGGAGGGTTTCTATCGAGGGGCGCGGTGCCTGCGGGTCGGTCAGGGCGGTGCGGAATTGAGCGCCCATTTCCGCGTTGCTCATGACATCGCGTTGGATCAGCGGTTGCACCGCCGCCAGCCGCACCGGGGCAAAATCCTTTTCCGTGGCTTGGGCGAGGTCGGCGCCAGAACCCTTGATGTAAAGGATGTCCTCACCATTTTCCTGCAATTTGACCGAAGTGTTGCCGCCGCCATACATCACCAGCGCCTTTTCGCCGCCGAGCAGGCGCGAGGTGTAAGCGCGCAGGGCGAGCTCGCTTTGGAAGTGTGCGGCTTCCTCGTTATTCCACAGACTTTTCATTGGGTGCGCAGGGTAGTGAAGGCTTCCGCAGCATCTTAAACAAAATTATTGCATTCGTAAAAAATACCAGTTTATAATCTGCCGAACATATGATCGCATGATCATGTGAGGATCGGTCAATCCAAGGCCGGCAGTTGGTAAACCCGATTAATCGACAGGAGATACAAATGCGACACAACAAATTGAAAGCCGGAATCATGCTGCTGGCCTTTGCCGCGGCATCTTTACCCGCAATGGCCGAGCAGGCGGCGGGCAACGGAATGTCGCCGGAGATGCAAGCGCAGATGGCCAAGATGTCACCGGAAATGAAGCAACAAATCATGAGCTATACGCCGGAACTGAGGCAGAAGGTGATGGGTCTTTCCCCCGACATACGGGCCACCATGAATAAGGTGCACGCCCAGCATACCCGCAAGAGCAACCAGCTGACCCTGCGCCAGGTGATGCAGGAAATCCTGTCGGACTATCAGGGCATCGCCGCCGCACTGGCGGTCGACAACGCCGAACAGGCGGTCGACAGCGCGCGCCGGCTTGCCAATCACCGCATTCCGAAAGGCGGCTTGCTGCCTTATTTCCCGCTGGACAAGATGAACAGCACGGACATGGCGGTGTTGCCAGTGATGAACGATGCGGTCGAGGGCAGCGCACTCAGGCTGGCCGAGGCGGCTGAAAAGGGCGACATGGCCACGGCGGCGACGCACATGAGCGACATCATGAGCGGTTGCGTGGCCTGCCATCAAAAATTTCGCGGCATACCTGGGGTGAGTCCGCAACTGATGACCCCGGTTGCCGTGAAAGGGAAGTAAACATCATAAAAATTTGGAGGAGAGGACATGATGAATAACAAATATATTGCAGCAGGCGCCATGGGCGCGACATTGTTAGGGTTTGGCCAGGCCGCGCTGGCCACCAATGGCGACCAGTTGTTTGGAGTAACGGCAATTCAGAGGAGCATGGCCGGCGCGGTGGTGGCAGCGCCGCCTGATTCGGCGACAGTGATGACCAACCCCGCTGGATTGGCGGAACTGGGCATGAAGGAAGTGCGATTCGATTTGGGATTCGGGGTTCTGAATCCGACGCGCACGGTCAATAGCAGTGAAAGCGATTCGAACTATTACCTGATCCCTGCCGGTGCAGTGGGGTTCAACGTCGACGACAGACTATACCTCGGCATGGGAATGGGCGGGCTGTCCGGGATGGGGGTGGATTTCTCCGATGTCGCACCTGCTGCCGGCAACCAGGCATTTGTGACCACCAAGCAGTTCTACAAGATCGCACCGGGCTTCGGCTACAAGGTCAGTGACAAGCTTTCCGTCGGCGCTGCGCTCAACATCGACTACCAGAGCCTGGCGATGCACAATGGACTGATCGGAGCGGCGGGTCTTTCATTGCCCCAAAACCAAGTCTATGGCTACGGCATGACAGCCGGCCTGATCTACCATGTGAACGACAAAGTCCAGATTGGCGCATCCTGGGTCAGCAAGCAAAACATGGGCGAGTTCAAGTGGAACACGAACTCGGGGGAATACCGCATGACCATGGATGGCCCGCAGCAATTCGTCCTTGGCGCGGCTTTCAAGCCGACACCAGGATTGTTGATCGAAGCTGACATCAAACGCATCCAGTTCAGCGAGGTGCTGGGATCGGTTCCGCTGATCCATGCCGCTGGCACCCCGGGACCGGCAAGTCTGGATTTCGGCTGGGATGATCAGACTGTTTACATGATTGGCGTGCAGAAGGAAATCGATCCAAAAACCACGCTCCGCTTTGGATTCAACTACGGTAAATCACCTATCGGGCCGGAGGATGTGAAGTCGAATATCGGCTCCCTGGCTGTCACCGAGAAGCATTTTACACTCGGCCTGACCCGACAGATAAGCCAGAAGGTGTCCGGCACTCTGTCTTACGTCCGCGCTTTCCACAACGAAGTAACCTCGACAGATGGCACAACCAAGATCGGGCTTGAGCAGAACGTCGCCAATGTGCAGATCAGCTATGCATTTTAAGAAAGGGAACAAACATGACCGTTGATAAAATAGTACATTTGATGGCCGGCAGCATGGTATTACTCAGTGTGGCATTGAGCCATTTCCACAATCCCGCCTGGGTTTGGCTGACTGTGTTCGTGGGCGCCAATCTGGCACAAAGCGGCCTGACCAATTTTTGCCCGCTCTCCTTCATGCTGAAAAAAGCGGGCGTACCTGAAGGTGATTGCTGCACCAAATAACATGCCTGCTTGAGTGTGTTTTTTTACGGCCTTCGGGCCGCTTTTTTTGATATTGTGTGATCAGCCTGAAATCGAAGCGAATAAAGGGGATTAATGGCTATAATTACGGAAAATGGAACCCAAAAACCACAGCCACTGATGGCTGAGCCAAAACGCAAGCGCAAATCTGCCGAAGCCCGGCGCAACGACATCGTCGAGGCGGCGATGGAGATCATCCGCCATGAAGGCGTGGCGAAACTGACCACGCGCGCGCTTTCCAAGGCGGTGGGAATCGCTCAGCCGACGTTGTTCCTGCATTTCGGCGACAAGAGCCACGTGCTGGTGGCGCTGGTGGATGCCGTCCAGAACCGGCTGCAGCAGGGTATAGGCCAGCTCGGGCTGGACAGGCTGACACCGATCGACCGCTTGCGCGCGGTGATTCGTTTTCACCTCAACTTCATCCAGAGCCAGCCGGGCATCCCGCGCCTGCTTTTTTCCGAAGAGCTGCAGTCGGGCGACCCGGTGTTCCGCGAGCGCATGAACCAACTGGTGATGACCTTCCTGCAATTCCTCTCCGGCCAGATCAAGGCGGCGCAGGCGGCGGGAGAAATTCGCACCGATATCAATCCGGAGCAAAGCGCCTGTCTGCTGATTTCCTCCGTGCAGGGGCTGGCTTTCCGCTGGATACTTTCCAATGACCGTTTCGTGCTTTCAGAACAGGCCGACGCAGTCATCAACACCCTGCTGGAAGGCTGGATACCGCGTCAGAAAAATTAAGAGGGCACACCATGGCTGACTGTTGCGATCACGATCATCCCGCGCCGACTCCAGGCAGTTTGGGCATTCCGCGCGTCGGCAAGTTCGATGCTGCCGCCTTCGAGCAGGCGGTGACCGACTTGCTGCGTGCCTGCGGCGTCTCGCCGGACAGCACACACACCGGCAGGACCGCACAGCGCGTGCGCGAACTATGGGAAAAGCGTCTGCTCGGCGGCTACGACATGGATCCCGCCGATGTCTTGGGCGAAGGCTTTGCCGATCCACGCGAGGACATGGTGGTGATACGCGGTATCGCGGTGCACGGCGTCTGCCCGCACCACCTCGTGCCGTTTCGCGGCATCGCCCACGTTGCCTACATCCCCGGCGGCCGGCTCCACGGCTTCGGCCGTATCGCGCGGCTGGTGGATGCGATCGGCCACCGCTTCACCTACCAGGAGTGGATGACGCGCGATGTCGCAGAAGCGCTGGTCACGCACGGCAAGGCCAAGGGCGCCGCCTGCGTGATCGAGGCGGAGCAGCTTTGCCTGCTGCTGGGCGAGGACCGGCGCGGCGACGAGCGGGTCTATACCCAGGCCTTTGCCGGTTGCTTCAAGGATAACGATTTGTTTCGCCAGGAATTCCTGCGCGCCATCAGCGGCCGCATGCCATAAAAAAACCCGCCGCGGCGGGTTTCTCAACAGGTAAGCCGGGTGGCTTACTTCATGTTTTCCGGGCCTTTGGCCTTGAGGCAAGCACTCATGAACTTCTTGCGCTCATCGCCTTTCAGGCTTTTCTCGCCGGCAGCCTTGTTGCAGGTGGCCATGGGCGTCAGCTTTCCTTTCGGCGCGGAGGCTTCTTTTGCAGGCTCGGGCGCTTTGCCCTTCAGGCATTCGCTCATGAATTTCTTGCGCTCGTCGCCTTTCAGCGCCTTCTCGCCGGCTTCCTTATTGCACGCGCCCATCTTGCTCTGCTGCGCGGTCGGCGCTTTTTCATCAGCGGCGAAGGTGGGGGAAGCGAAACCGACAGCCAGGCACAGTGAGATCAACAGTTTTTTCATGGCGACTCCTTTGGGTGGGTTGGAATGGCGGCCGCCATTTCTGGGCGGCGCCTCCAGATTATAGCGCGAGCCTTTTAATTCGGTAAGTTTTCCAAGCTAGGAGAATGCCGAATGGGAGCGTCAAAGAGATTTTGCAGAAAAGCTCTTGACACAGACATACCGGTTGGTATGTAATTGCCAAATGCAAACAAAACAACCCGACCTTACCCGAGACAAACTATTGCAATCGGCCTTTTGCGAGATTCACCGTCAAGGTTTTCAGGCCGCGAGCATCGCCAATATCCTGCAGGATACGGGCCTGACCAAGGGAGCGCTGTACCATCACTTCCCTACCAAGCATGCCTTGGGTCTGGCGGTGATCGAGGAGGTTATCAAGGAGCAGTTGGAAGGCTTGATCTTCAAGCCGCTACGTGAAAGCGAACGGCCCATTGAAATGCTGCTGGAGATTATTGCCACCATTGACAAGAAAGTGCCGTCGGATTTCGTCATGCTGGGTTGTCCGCTCAATAATCTGATGCAGGAGATGAGTCCTCTGGACGAGCTGTTTCAGAAGCGGCTCGGAGGGGTGCTGGGGGTGTGGCAGAAAACGGTTGAAGGCGCCCTCAAGCGTGGGCAGAAGCAGGGCGAGATTCGGGCGGAGGTGGATTACAAGGCGGCGGCGCTGTTTATCGTTTCAGCCTGGGAGGGGTGCATCGGCGTGGCGAAAAGCATGCAATCCCCCAAGACGTTTGGAATCTGCATGAAGCAGTTGCATGGTTACGTGCAGGGGCTGATGCCGGTCAAGGCAGAAAAGGGCCGGAAGAAGTAAGTGTGGCGTTTTTTTAAACCAGTAACATACCGGATGGTCGGTATCTTAAAGGAGATTGCCATGAATTTATGCGATGTATTGGTGCATATCGATGAAGAGCTTAGCGTGGAGCAAAGAAATGCGCTGGAGGAAGATATGCGGGCGCTTCCCGGCGTTGTTGCGCCACGCTTTAACCCCGGTCGGGACCATCTGATGCTGGTCGCATTCGATGCCGACAAAGTGACTCACGCCTCGCTTCTGGGAAGAGTGCGGACGCATGGTTACAAGGCGCAGCTGGTCGGCGCGTGACTCTTCTGTATACCTCAAGATGAAGACTGATTTTCCTTAAGGAGAAATGCCATGAGCATCGACAAAGAACTGGATGCGCGCGGTTTGAACTGCCCCCTGCCGATTTTACGTACCAAGAAGGCTTTGGCTGAGATCGGGGCGGGGCAGATATTAAAAATCACTGCAACAGACTCCGGCGCTGTAAAAGACATGCGGGCCTTCGCCAAGCAGACCGGAAACGAGCTGCTTTCTGCCGCCGAAGCGGGCGGCGAATTCGTGTTTTTAATGCGTAAACATTAATACAGGAGGCATCATGAATGTTGCAGAAGCGATTGAGTCGCGCCGTTCGGTCAAGTCATACGACCCCAACCAGCGCATGAGTGAGACGGAGATCGAGAAGCTGACGTCGCTCGCCCTGCTTTCCCCCACCGCCTTCAATATTCAGAACTGGCGCTTCGTGCTGGTGAGCGACCCGGTGTTGCGCAAGGAAATAAGGCAGGCTGCGTGGGACCAGGCGCAGGTCACTGATGCCTCGTTGCTGGTCGTGCTGTGCGCAGACCTCAAGGCGTGGGATAAGGAGCCGGGGCGGTATTGGAGGAACGCGCCGCAGCCGGTGCAGGATTTTATCGTGCCCGCCATCGGCCAATATTATGCCGGCAGAGAGCAGGTGCAGCGCGACGAGGCCATGCGCTCGTGCGGGATCGCGGCCATGTCGTTGATGCTGGCGGCGAAGGAAATGGGTTACGACTCCTGCCCGATGGATGGCTTCGACTTCGACGCGGTGGGCAAGCTCATCAACTTGCCGCAGGATTATGTACTCACCATGTTTGTTGCGATCGGCAAGGGAATCAATGAGCCGTGGCCGCGCGGCGGACAATTGCCGTTGGGCGAGGTGGTGGTACAGAACCGGTTCGGCTAGATTTCCCTGAACACGATGTCCCACACCCCGTGGCCGAGTTTAATGCCGCGCTGCTCGAATTTGGTGAGCGGGCGATAGTCCGGCTTGGGAGCGTAATCGGCGGCGGTGTTGGCAAGTCCGGGTTCGGCGGCAAGCACGGCGAGGATGTGCTCGGCGTATTCCTGCCAGTCGGTGGCGGCGTGGAGATAACCGCCGGGCTTGAGTTTTTCACACAGCAGCGCGACCAGTTCCGGCTGGATCAGGCGGCGCTTGTGGTGTTTTTTCTTGTGCCAGGGGTCGGGGAAGAAAATGTGCACGCCGTCGAGGCTGGCCGGGTCGATCATGTGCTTGAGCACTTCCACCGCGTCGTGCTGGATGACGCGCAGATTGGTCAGGCCCAGGGCTTCGATCTGGTTGAGCAGGCTGCCGACGCCGGGGCCGTGAACCTCGATGCCGAGATAGTCGTTCTGGGGATGGGCGGCAGCGATGGCCGCAGTGGAATCCCCCATGCCGAAGCCGATTTCGAGGATCTTCGGCGCGCTGCGGCCAAAGGCGGCGTCAAGATCGAGCCGCGATTCCTGATAGGGGATGCCCCAGCGCGGCAGCAGGGTTTCCAGCGCCCGCGTCTGGGCATTGGACATGCGCCCTTGGCGCAGGACGAAGCTTCTGATTGGGCGGTGGTTCATAAAGTCTTTGCCACGGATTAACACAGATTTACACGGATAAAATCGGGGCAATCCGTGAACATCTGTGTTAATCCGTGGCTAAAAAAGGTTTCAGGAAATCATGCCGGAGGTGGGCGAACTCGGGCTGGCGGAATAGAGCTTCTTCGGCATGCGACCGGCGAGGAAGGCTTCGCGCCCGGCCTGTACCGCTTTTTTCATGGCCGAGGCCATCAGCACCGGGTTGCCGGCGCCGGCGATGGCGGTATTCATCAGCACGCCGTCGCAGCCCAGTTCCATGGCGATGGCGGCATCCGATGCCGTTCCCACGCCTGCATCGACGATCACCGGCACCTTGGCGTTGTCGATGATGATCTGCAGGTTCCAGGGGTTGAGGATGCCCATGCCGGAGCCGATCAGCGAGGCCAGCGGCATCACCGCGACGCAGCCGATTTCTTCCAGCTGCCTGGCGATGATCGGATCGTCGGAGGTGTAGACCATCACCTTGAAGCCGTCCTTGACCAGGACTTCCGCCGCCTTGAGGGTTTCCATCATGTTCGGGTAGAGCGTCTTCGGGTCGCCCAGCACTTCGAGCTTGACCAGGTCGTGGCCGTCCAGCAGTTCGCGCGCCAGGCGCAGGGTGCGGATGGCGTCGTCAGCGCTGTAGCAGCCGGCGGTGTTGGGCAGGTAGGTGTATTTCGAGGGCGGCAGCGCATCGAGCAGGCTCGGCTCGCCGGCGGTCTGGCCGATGTTGGTGCGGCGGATCGCCACCGTCACGATCTGCGCGCCGCTTTCCTCGACGGCGCGGCGGGTTTCGTCGAAATCCTTGTACTTGCCGGTGCCGATCAGCAGCCGGGAGGCGTAGGATTTGCCTGCGATAATGAGTTCGTCCATGTCTTAACCTGTAAGGGGTGAAGGGTAAGGGGTAACGGGTTTTCCGCCTTACCGCCTCACGAATATTAGCCGCCGCCTACGGCGACGACGATTTCCAGTTTGTCCCCGTCAGCAAGCACTGTTTCTGGAAACTGGCTGCGTGGCACGATCTCGCCATTGCGCTCGACTGCAACGCGTTTGCCGATCAGGTACAGATGTTCCAGTAATTGAACGAGGCTGGGAGATTGATCGAAAACAAGAGGGGCGCCATTGACCGAAAGTTGAATCACTTGCATTAATTTCCAAGGTTGACTATGCGCTGAATTTTATCATGTTGCAGCGGTTCAATGATAGGCCGCACCAAGCCTAGGGAAACGCTGATTAAATCCGTTCGCCCTGAGCTCGTCGAAGGGTGTTCCATGTAAATCATAATGTTATAAAGGGCTTCGACAAGCTCAGCCCGAACGGAGCGAATAAATCAGCGCTTCCCTAGACTTTGAAACGGCCAATAGTGTTCTGCATGGAGGTGGCCAAATGTTCCAGATGCTGGGCGGCTTTCGCGGTTTCCTGCACTGCGGCGCTATTTTCCTCGCTCATCTGGGCGATTTTTTCCACGTTCTTGGCGATGTCATTGCTGGCCACGCTTTGCTCTTTAAGCGAGTTGGAGATATCGCCTACGACTTGAACCACCCGTGCCGCCTCGGTTTTGATCTGGGTAATCGAACCGGCAGCTTCGTTCGCCAGCGTCACCCCGTTACTTACCCGTGCGACGCCGCTTTCCATGCTGGCAAAAGCACTGTGAGTGCCCCCCTGGATTTTTTCTATCATCACGGCGATTTCCTGGGTGGACTTGCTTGTCCGTTCCGCCAGCTTGCGCACCTCGTCTGCGACCACCGCGAAGCCCCGGCCTTGCTCGCCCGCGCGGGCCGCTTCGATCGCGGCGTTGAGGGCGAGCAGATTGGTCTGGTCGGCGATTTCCTTGATGACGTTGACGATGGAGGAAATTTCTCCCGATTGCTGTTCCAGCGCTGCGATGATTTGAGAGGATTCCTTGACGGAATCTGAAATCTGCGACATTTCCGTTGCCGCATTCTGGATCACGCCAGCCCCTTGTTCCGACAATTCGCCGGAGCGCTTGGAGAGGGTTCGTGCTTCATCGGCGTTTTCGGAAACCTGGTCGATGCTGACTGTCATTTCTTCGACTGCTGCAGCCATGGAAGAGGCAGCTTCGGACTGCTGGCGCGAGCTTTCCGCGACCTGGCTGGAGGCGGCGGCGAGCTCCGTGGCGGTGCTGGATACCTGGTCGGCGTCGGCAAGAATTCCGGCGACCATCTCCTTCAGCCTGGTCTGCATTTGCTTCATCGCAGCCAGCATGCTTCCGCTGTCGTTCGGCTTGGTGACCACTGTCATGGCAAGGTTGCCGGCGGCAATGCTGCGGGCAATTTCTGCAGCATAAGCCGGCTCGCCGCCGAGGTCACGGGTGAGCGAGCGAATAATCAGGAAACCGGCGATCGCCACCGCGATCACCAGCGCGGAAGCAGCGATGGTAATGAGCAGGAAGGTGCGTTGATAAAGCGTTTGTGCTTCGGCGGCGGCATTATCAATCTGCTCGACTTGATATGCGCTGAGTTCGTTCAAGGCTTGCGTGTATTTGGCAAGCACCGGTCGGATCTCATTGTTGAGGATGTCCGTAGCCTCGTTTTTCTTTCCGGCTTGATTGGCTCCCAGCACTTTTTGCACTAGCAGGCGATAGGGTTCCTTTTGTTCCTTGACGGTGGTTAATAGTTGCTTGTCTTTTTCCGAGGTGACGGTTTTTTCCAGCTTGCCGATGGTTTCGACTACTATTTTGCGTGATTTGGCCATGGAATCCATTTCCCTGGAAATGTCCTCCTCCTTGTCCATCAGCAGGATGTTGCGCACGGAAAGCATATTCTGGTTGACATTGTCCGTGACGGTTTTTGCCAGCAGGATTTTGGGTACCCTGTCGTAGGCCAGCTTGTCTATGCTGTTCTTCAGCTCGTCGATTTTCCATAATGCGATGCCGGAACCGATGACGAGGCCGAAACCCAGAAGGGAAAAAATTGCGCCGAGGCGCACGGCAACGGTCATATTCTTGAACATATCGATAACTCCGGGATATTAGAGAGGATTTGCGCACATTGGACGCCGCAATCAAATCGCCCTGTGACGGGGATTTGAGTTGAAATAATGTTATCACGCATCATATTGCATACTGAATACTGTGTATCATGTATTGCTTTTTCCCTTGATTTGTTTTAGGTCAAATGCATGAGGCGAATTGGATCGGTTTGCGCGCAGGCATTTCGAACAATGTTGCCAACATGTCGTCCCACCCCCTACAATGGCGAACCGTGCGGGTGTAGTTCAATGGCAGAACGGCAGCTTCCCAAGCTGCATACGAGGGTTCGATTCCCTTCACCCGCTCCAGTCTTCATTTCCACCTCAGGATTATGCAAATGAACAAAACCCTGAAATACGGACTGATTTCCGTCGGCGCCATTCTCGTCGCATTCCTTGCCCTTATCGCACTGGTCGCCGCCACCTTCAACCCGAACGATTACAAGCCGCTGATCGTCAAGCTGGTGCAGGAAAAAAAGCAGCGCACCCTGAAGCTCGAAGGCGACATCAAGCTGACCTTTTTCCCCCGTATCGGCGCCGATCTCGGCAAGCTTGCCTTGAGCGAGCACGGCAGCGACAAGGAGTTCGCCGCCGTCGACAGCGCCCGCGTTTCCCTCGCGGTGTTGCCGCTGCTGAAGAAGCAACTGGTAGTGGACCGCATCCGGATAGACGGCGTCCGGGCCCGGTTGGTGCGTTATCCCGATGGCAGTACCAACATTGATGACCTTTTGAAGAAAGAGGAAAAGTCGGAGCAGATCAAGTTCGACATCGAAGGCGTCAGCATCACCCGTGCCGCGCTTGCCTTCGACGACCAGATGGCCGGGCGGAAACTGGATATTTCCGGCATGGAATTTGAATCCGGGCGTCTGGCCAACAACCAGCCCGGCAAGGTCGAGCTCAAATTCACCTTGCAGGGCGACAACCCGAAAATCGACGCCCAAATGGCACTGGCGAGCGGCCTGCTGTTCGATACCGAGGCCAAAGCCATCACCCTGGATGCGCTGAAGGTTTCCCTGACCGGCAAGCGCGGTGCCGATGGTCTGGACATTCGGCTGACCTCGCCGAAATTCGAACTGGGGCCGGAGCGTGTCGCCGGCAAGATCGATCTGACAGCGAAGCTGATGCAGGCCAAGGGTAACCTGGACCTGGTGCTGAGCGTCCCCGCGTTGACCGGCAAAGGCAGCGCTGTTCGAGCCGATAATTTCACTCTGGACGTCAGCGGCAAGCAAGGCGACAACACCATCAAGGGCCGAATCGCCAGCCCGTTCAGTGCCAACCTCGATACGCGCCAGTTCAGCCTGGAAAAGCTCGTTGCCAGCCTCAATCTCAGCGGCCCGGCCATGCCCAGGGCGCTCGACATCAACCTGGGCGGCGTCGCCCGGTTTGATCTGGCCAAGCAGGATGCAAATCTGGAGCTTGCTGGCAAGATCGACGGCAGCCCGCTCAAAGCCAAGCTTGGCATCAGCCATTTCGATGCGCCGGCCTATGATTTCGACATTGCCATCGAGCAACTGGATGTCGACCGCTACCTGACGCCCGCTAAACCCGAGGCGAAGCAGCCCGAAAAGCCGCTGGATTTCAGCTTCCTGAAAAACCTCAACGCCAATGGCCAGCTCAGCATCGGCGCGCTCAAGGTCGCCAACATCAAGTCCTCCAACATCAAGCTCAACGTCAAGGCGGGTGGCGACAATCTGAACGTCGCGCCGATTTCGGCGAATTTCTATCAGGGGACGTTGCATGGCGCGATCTCCCTGCATGGCGCCGGAACGCCCCGCGTGGCGCTGAAGCAGAATCTGGCCGGGGTCAACGTCGGCCCGCTGCTGAAGGATGCGGCCAATGTCGACATGCTGGAAGGGCGCGGCAGCGTGGCCCTCGACGTCAACGCCCAGGGCGCCACCGTCAGCGCCATGAAGAAAGCGCTACGGGGCAGTGCCGCGCTCAACCTGCACGACGGCGCGCTGAAAGGCATCAACATCGCCGGCGCGATCCGCAGCGCCAAAGCCAAGTTCGGCTCGCCTCAGGGGGAAACCACCCAGGCCGCCAATGCAGCCGACAAGACCGATTTTTCCGAGTTGAAAGCCAGTTTCCAGATTAACAATGGCGTTGCCCACAACGAGGATCTTTCCGCCAAATCGCCGTTGCTGCGTCTGGCCGGCAATGGCGACGTGAATGTCGGCGAGAGCTCGATGAATTATCTCGCCAAGGCAACGGTGGTCGCTTCCCTGGAAGGCCAGGGCGGCAAGGAGCTGTCCGCGCTCAAGGGCATGACGGTGCCGGTGCGTATCACCGGACCGTTCACCGGGCTGAAATACAGTCTGGATTTCAACGCCATGGCCTCCGAGGCGGTGAAGCAGAAAGTCGAGCAGAAGGTCGAGCAGAAAAAAGAGGAAATCAAATCGCGCCTTGGTGAAGAGCTGAAGGGCGGCCTCAAGGGGCTATTCAAGTAAGTTAACCCAGAAAAAGCTTTTAACCACGAATTTACACGAATGAAACACGAATGTTCACGAATATCAGTTGGTTAGCATGTCTAGTCTAATTAGACCGGTTTGGGGGCACGATGCTTGTCTTTAACTATTCGTGTTTATTCGTGAACATTCGTGTCATTCGTGGTTAATCGCCGTTTTTAGGGTCAAGAGCCCATGAAGGATTTTTCACGGCGCCTGATCGAGTGGCAGAAACATCATGGCCGGCACGGACTGCCTTGGCAGCAGACCCGCGATCCCTACGCGGTGTGGCTGTCGGAAATCATGCTGCAGCAGACCCAGGTCGCCAGCGTCATCCCCTATTACCAGCGTTTCATCGCGCGCTTTCCCAATATTTCCACCCTCGCTGCCGCGTCGCAGGACGAGGTGCTCGCCCACTGGAGCGGGCTCGGCTATTACGCACGCGGACGCAATCTGCACCGTGCCGCGCAGCTCATGGTGGCGCAGCATGGCGGCATTTTTCCGTCCGATCCCGAGTCGGTCGTGGCGCTGCCCGGCATCGGTCGCTCCACCGCCGCCGCGATCCTGGCCTTCGCCTTCGGTCAGCGCCGTGCGATTCTGGACGGCAACGTCAAGCGCGTGCTGGCGCGCTGTTTCGGCATCGCCGGCTATCCCGGCGTCAGGGCGGTGGAAAATCGCCTGTGGCAACAGGCCGAGGCGCTGCTGCCTGAATCCGGCATCGAAACCTATACCCAGGCGCTGATGGACCTGGGCGCCACGGTGTGCACCCGCAAGCCGTCCTGTGCCGCCTGCCCTCTGGGTTCCGGCTGTGTCGCCTACAATGAAAAGCGGGTGGCGGAGTTGCCTGAATCCAAACCGCGCAAGCCGCTGCCGCAGAAGGAAACCGCCATGCTGATCCTGCTGCGTCAGGGCGAGGTGTACCTGGAAAAGCGGCCGCCCACCGGCATCTGGGGCGGTATGTGGAGCTTGCCCGAGGCGCCGCTGGCGGAGTCGGGCTGCCTGGAGAATCTGGGTATGGCGGGCGCGGAGGTCAGTCCGCTGCCGGAGCGGCTGCATACCTTCACCCATTTCCGCTTGCGCATCGTGCCGCGGGTATTCGAGGTGACGGCGTTGCGGCCAGGCGCGCGCGAGCCCGGCGGACTGTGGTTCACCCCGGCCGACGCACTGGGGGCGGCGCTGCCCAAGCCGGTGCGGGAAATCCTGAAAGGTTTGGCATGACGGAACCGAACATTTCACAGCTGGAAAGACACTGGCACCACCTGCCGGCCAACGAGGTCGCCGAACTGCTCGACAGCGATCTGGTACACGGCCTGAATGCCGACGAGGTGCGCCGCCGCCGCGATGCGTTCGGCGCCAACCTGCTCACCCCCAAGGCGGGCAAGCCGGCCTGGCTGCGCTTCCTGCTGCAATTCCACCAGCCGCTGATCTACATCCTGCTCGCCTCCGCCGCGATAACCGCGTTTCTTCATGAATGGGTGGATTCGGGCGTGATCTTCGGCGTGGTGCTGGTCAATGCGGTGATCGGCTACATCCAGGAATCCAAAGCGGAAGAAGCGATTGCGGCGCTGGCAAGGATGGCGGCCAGTTCCACCACGGTACTGCGCGACGGCATCAAGCAGCCGCTACCCGCCGCCGAGCTGGTGCCGGGGGATGTGGTGCTGCTCGCGCCCGGCGACAAGGTGCCGGCCGACCTGCGCCTGTTTCGCACGCGCGAGCTGATGACCGAAGAAGCAGCGCTGACCGGCGAATCCCTGCCGGTGCAGAAGCTGGCCGCCCATCTGGACAAGGATGCCGTCCTGGCGGAGCGTGCCAACATGGCTTACGCCGGCACGCTGGTGACCAGCGGCCAGGGCGCAGGGGTGGTGGTGGCGACCGGCGACGTTACCGAAACCGGCCGCATTTCGCGCCTGATCGCCCATGCCACCGAGCTTTCCACGCCGCTGACCCGCAAGATCGAGCGTTTCAGCGCAATCATGCTGTACGTGATCCTCGGCTTGGCGGCGTTCACCTTTGCTGTCGGCATCTGGCGCGGCAAACCGCCGGTGGAGATGTTCATGGCGGCGGTGGCGCTGGCGGTGGGTGCGATTCCCGAGGGCCTGCCGGCGGCGATAACTATCACCCTGGCCATCGGTGTGTCGCGCATGGCCAAGCGCCGCGCCATCATCCGCAAACTACCGGCGGTGGAAACCCTGGGTGGCGCGACGGTGATCTGCTCCGATAAGACCGGCACGCTCACCGAAAACCAGATGACGGTGCAGGAAATTTACGCCGGCGGCGAGACCTTCTGCGTGAGTGGCAGCGGTTACGCGGCACAGGGCGAGATTAGCCTGGACGGCAAGGTGGCGGCGTCGCAAGGCGCCTTGCGCGAATGTCTCGTCGCCGGTGTACTGTGCAACGATGCCGTCCTGGCCGAACGCGACGGTCATCGCGAGGTCGCCGGCGACCCTACCGAGGGTGCCCTGCTGGTGGCGGCGGAAAAGGCCGGGCTGGACTTGGCCGAACTGCATGCTGCCTGGCCGCGCCGCGATGAAGTTCCCTTCGATTCGCGCTACCAGTACATGGCCACTTTGCATGGCGATGTCGTGTACATTAAAGGTGCTCTGGAAAAGATCCTCGACCGCGCCAGTGCAATGCTCGACCCGGAAGGCCGGGAGGTCGCTCTCGACCGGGCGGCGATAGAAGCTCATGCTCATGCCATGGCCTCGAACGGGTTGCGCGTGCTGGCGCTGGGCAGGGGCGCTCCGGTAGAGGGCCAGGCGCTCGACCATCGCCACCTCGGCAACCTCGTCTTCATCGGCCTGCAAGGCATGATCGACCCGCCTAGGGCAGAGGCGGTCGCGGCAGTGCGGGCCTGCCATACGGCGGGCATCGCGGTGAAGATGATCACCGGCGACCACGCCGTTACTGCCGCCGCCATCGCCGCGCAGCTCGGCTTGGGCGAGGGCGCGCCGCCGCTGACCGGCAGGCAGCTCGCAGCGCTGTCCGACACCGAACTGCGCGTTGCGGTGCGCAATACCACGGTGTTTGCCCGCGTCGAACCGGAGCAGAAGCTGCGCCTGGTCGAAGCCCTGCAGGCCGAGGGCCAGATCGTGGCGATGACCGGCGATGGCGTCAACGATGCGCCCGCACTGAAGCAGGCGGACATCGGCATCGCCATGGGCATCACCGGCACCGAAGTGGCCAAGGAGGCCGCCGCCATGCTGCTCACCGATGACAATTTCGCCTCGATCGAGGCGGCGGTGGAGGAAGGGCGCGGCGTCTTCGACAACCTGGTCAAGTTCATCACCTGGACGCTGCCGACCAATTTCGGCGAGGGCTTCGTCATCCTCGCTGCCGTCGTGCTGGGCGTGACCCTGCCGATTACGCCGCTGCAAATCCTGTGGATCAATATGACCACCGCCGTGCTGCTCGGCCTGATGCTGGCGTTCGAGCCGATCGACAAGGATGTCATGCGCCGCCCGCCGCGCCATCCCGCCGCGCCGATCCTGACCACCGCACTGATGCTGCGCATCCTGCTGGTCAGCGCTCTGCTGCTGGGCGGGGCATTCGGATTGTTCCTGTGGGAGCTGGAAACTGGAGAAAGCCTGGAGCAGGCCCGCACTGTAGCAGTCAACGTGTTTGTGATGGGCGAGCTGTTCTATCTGTTCAACTGCCGCTCGATGACCCACTCGCCGTTCCACGTAGGGTTCTTCTCCAATTCCTGGCTATGGAGTGGCGTGGCCCTGATGATCCTGCTGCAGCTGTTTTTCACCTATGCGCCGGTGATGAACCGCCTGTTCGCCAGCGCGCCGATCGGTCTGGACGACTGGGCGCGGATCGTGGCAGTCGGGCTGGTCATTTATCTGGTGATTGAGGCGGAAAAAGCCTGGCGGCGGGGAAGAGGCGTGAGGCGTGAGGCGTGAGGGGCGTTTTTCCTCATTACTATTACGCATCACCGCTCTTTGGTTAGAATAGAGCCATGCTGATCGACACCCACTGCCACCTCGATGCCGCCGAATTCGACGCCGACCGCGACGAAGTGGCGGCGCGTGCCCGCGCAGCGGGGGTCGGGGTCATCGTGGTTCCCGGCGTAGAGCGAGCCGGCTTCGCCGCGCTGCTGGCGACTTGCGAGCGCTATCCCGGCTGCGTCCCGGCGCTGGGCATTCATCCCATGTATGTGGATAGCGCAGTGCCGGAAGATTTTGCCGTGCTGCGCGAGATGATCGTTCTGCACCACCCGGTCGCTATCGGCGAAATCGGCCTGGACTTTTTCGTGCCGGATTACGACCGCGAGCGCCAGGAATTCTATTTTTCCGAGCAACTGAAAATCGCACGGGAGTTCGACCTGCCGGTGCTGTTGCACATCCGCCGGGCGCAGGATACGGTGCTGAAATTCCTGCGCCTTGCCAAGGTGAATGGCGGCATCGCCCATGCCTTCAACGGTAGCCGCCAGCAGGCGGAAGAGTTTATCAAACTGGGATTCAAGCTCGGCTTTGGCGGCGCGATGACTTACGACCGCGCCACCAAGCTGCGCGAGCTTGCCGCCACCCTGCCGCTGGACAGTATCGTGCTCGAAACCGATGCGCCAGACATTCCGCCGGCGTTCATCGGCAAGGAGCGCAACAGTCCGGAATATCTGCCGCGCATTGCCGAGACCCTGGCTGAATTGCGCGGCATTGGCCTGGACCAGGTGATCGAGGCGACTACGGCCAATGCCCGTGCGATCCTGAAAGGCCTGGCATGAGGAATCACGCAACTCTGCGCATGGCGTACCTGTCGATTGCGACCTCGATCGCGACGATGGCGCTGAAATTCGGCGCCTGGTACCTCACCGATTCGGTGAGCCTGCTGTCCGATGCCGTGGAGTCGCTGGTCAACCTGACCGCCGGCCTGATCGCCCTGGCTGCGTTGACCATCGCCTCCCGCCCTGCGGATGTCGACCATGCCTATGGCCACGACAAGGCGGAGTACTTTTCCAGCGGCGCCGAAGGTGCGCTCATCCTGGTGGCAGCGGTTTCCATCATCTATGCGGCGGTGGGGCGCTTCCTGCATCCCGCTGCGCTGGAAAATCTCGGCCCCGGCCTGATAATTTCATTGCTGGCGGCGGCGCTGAATTTTGCGACGGCACGGGCCATGCTCAAGGTGGGAACCCAGTACGACAGCATCACCCTGGAAGCGGATGCCAAGCACCTCATGACCGATGTCTGGACCTCGGCGGGGGTGGTGGCTGGCCTGGGCGTGGTGATGTTCGCACCGCCCTCGTGGCAGATTCTCGACCCGCTGATGGCGGTGGCGGTGGGACTGCATATCATTGTCACCGGGATACACCTGTTGCGGCGTTCCTGGAGCGGGCTGATGGATGCCGCCCTGCCGGTCGATGAGGTCGAGCAGATCGAGGCGGAGATCGGCAAATTATTGCCTGCCGGCACCTCTTTTCACGACCTGCGCACCCGGAAATCCGGCCCGCGCCGTTTCATCGATTTTCACCTGCTGGTGCCGGGGGCAAGCACGGTGGACGAGGCACACTCCCTGTGCGACCGGATCGAGGAAGCACTCGAGCGCACCCTGCCCAACACCGCGGTGACGATCCATGTCGAGCCGGTGGAAACGCATAAACTTGAAAACGGCAGTTCAGCCACGGATTAACACGGATGTACACGGATATTCCTTTAGAATTTCATGATCTTTAGGTTTTATCCGTGTACATCCGTGGCTAAATAAAGGTTTTTCATGCAACCCCAATTCGAACGTACCCATATCCTGATCGGCGATGAAGGCATCGCCAGGCTGGCATCCAAGCACGTCTTCGTCGCCGGGCTCGGCGGCGTCGGCTCTTACTGCGCGGAAGCGCTGGCGCGCGCCGGCATCGGCCGGCTGACCCTGCTCGACCACGATGTAGTGGCAGCTTCCAATATCAACCGCCAGCTGCCGGCATTGCTCTCCACCGTGGGCCAGTCCAAGGCGGAACTGATGGCGGCGCGCATCCGCGACATCAATCCGGAATGCCAGTTGACCGTCATCCGGCAGTTTCTCAATACCGAAAACGTCAACGATCTGGTGCCGGGAGACTGCGATTACGTGGTGGATGCGATCGATTCGCTGGCGTGCAAGGTGGCGCTGGTGGCGGAAAGCCTGAAGCGCGGACTGAAGGTGGTTTCGAGCATGGGGGCAGGCAACCGCCTCGACCCGAGCCGGATCAAGCTCGCCGACATCAGCCAGACCGAAATGTGCCCGCTCGCGCGCCAGATGAGGAAGCGCCTGCAGCGTCACGGGATCAAGAACGGCCTGCTGACGGTGTTTTCCGACGAGCAACCCAGCGCCCCGCTGCCGCCCCAGCCGGTGGAAGGATCAGGGCGTCCGCGCGCGGTCAACGGCACCATCAGTTATATGCCGCCGCTGTTCGGCTATATGCTGGCGGGGGCGGTGATACAGAGGTTGCTTGAGCCAGATGACCAAGGACAATGCACAGAAAAAGAGGCCGGATAATGACGCAGGGCCTATAAAAGGCAAGCAGTGAAGGGTTTTGTGTGCGCTGCGCACAAATGTTTAGATGCCGGGGGCTGCCCGGCAGCAGGTTACTTTATTTTGCTTGCCCAAAATACAAGTAACCAAACAAAAGGGCAGTGCGCCAGCACAAACTGGCAAGTGATAGTTGGTGAAAGTCCAACACAAGAAAGGAGTAGCGAACCGTCTTGACCCCGAGTCATGCGTTGCGC
>Ga0307375_10000077_pt1 | contig 131099 bp, 103 predicted proteins | sample TR1MG_FD_202531 | JGI IMG/M metagenome (GOLD analysis project Ga0307375, IMG submission 202531) | Soil microbial communities from Risofladan, Vaasa, Finland - TR-1 | ecosystem: Environmental > Terrestrial > Soil > Coastal area > Acid sulfate soil | place: Finland: Risofladan, Vaasa... | reverse complement strand
TTCATCGCACGCTACCGCAAGGAGGCCACCGGCGGCCTGGACGATACCCAGTTGCGCCTGCTGGAGGAGCGCCTGCACTACCTGCGCGAGCTGGAGGATCGGCGCGCGGCCATCCTCGCCAGCATCGGGGAACAGGGCAAGCTGACCGAGGCATTGAAGGGCGATCTGCTCGGCGCCGACACCAAGGCGCGGCTGGAAGATCTGTACCTGCCGTACAAGCCCAAGCGCCGCACCAAGGCGCAGATCGCCCGCGAAGCCGGGCTGGAACCACTGGCGCTGGGTCTGCGCGAGGACCCCACGCAATCGCCGGAGATGCTGGCTGAAGGTTTCGTCGACGCCGGCAAGGGCATCGCCGACGTGCGCGCTGCGCTGGACGGCGCGCGCGCGATCCTGATGGAGTCGATCGCCGAAGACGCGCAACTGGTCGGCGAGTTGCGCGACTGGCTGTGGGCGCGGGGGCAGATCCGTGCCCGGGTCGTCGCCGGCAGGGAAGCCGAGGGCACGAAGTTCCGCGACTACTTCGACCATGCCGAGCCGATCGGCAAGATTCCCTCGCATCGCCTGCTGGCGCTGATGCGCGCGCGCAACGAGGGCGTGCTCGAACTGGAACTCAGCCCTGCCGCCGACAGCGAGCAAGGCCATGCCGAGGGCGAGGGCCGCGTGGCCGCGCACGCCGGCATCCACGATCGCGGCCGTGCCGCCGATGCCTGGCTGCGCGAAACCGTGCGCCTGACCTGGCGGGCGAAGCTGCACCTGCACCTCACGCTCGACCTGTTCGGCCGCGTGCGCGAAGGCGCCGAGGATGAGGCGATCCGCGTGTTCGGCGACAATCTCAAGGATCTGATGCTGGCCGCGCCGGCCGGTGCGAAAACCGTGATGGGCCTGGACCCGGGTATCCGCACCGGGGTCAAGGTCGCGGTGGTCGATGCCACCGGCAAGCTGCTGGCCACCGATACGATCTATCCGCACGAACCACGCAAGCAGTGGAACGAATCCATCGCGCAATTGGGCAAACTCGCCAAGCAGCATGGCGTGAACCTGATCGCGATCGGCAACGGCACTGCCTCGCGCGAGACCGACAAGCTGGCCGGCGAGCTGATAAAGAAACATGCCGAGCTGCATCTTGGGAAGATCGTGGTGAGCGAAGCCGGTGCTTCGGTCTACTCGGCCAGCGCACTGGCGGCGAAAGAGTTTCCCGAGCTGGACGTGAGCCTGCGCGGCGCGGTGTCGATCGCACGGCGCCTGCAGGATCCGCTGGCGGAACTGGTGAAGATCGAGCCGAAGGCCATCGGCGTAGGCCAGTACCAGCACGACGTGAACCAGATCAAGCTGGCGCGCGCGCTGGACGCCCGCGTCGAGGATTGCGTCACCGCCGTCGGCGTCGACGTGAATACCGCTTCGGCGGCGCTGCTGACGCGCGTGGCCGGGTTGTCCGCGCTGGTCGCCGAGAACGTGGTGAAGCATCGCGACGCCAATGGCCCGTTTGCGAACCGCAAGGCGTTGCTGAAGGTGCCGCGTCTGGGCGACAAGGCGTTCGAGCAGTGTGCCGGTTTCCTCCGCGTGCCCAATGGCGACAACCCGCTGGACGCCAGCGCCGTGCATCCGGAGGCTTATCCGGTGGTCGAACGGATCATCGCCCAGTGCGGCCGCGAGGTGAAATCCATCATCGGCGACAGCGGCTTCCTGCGCGGCCTGAAGCCCGAGCAATTCACCGACGATCGCTTCGGTTTACCGACCGTGCGCGACATCCTCAGGGAGCTGGAAAAGCCCGGCCGCGATCCACGCCCGGAATTCGTTGCACCGAGTTTTGCCGATGGCGTGGATGATCTGAAGCAGCTGCGTCCGGGCATGGTCCTCGAAGGCCGCGTCACCAATGTCGCCGCCTTCGGCGCGTTCGTCGACATCGGCGTGCATCAGGACGGACTGGTGCATATCTCCGCACTGTCACACACCTATGTGAAGGATCCGCGCGACGTGGTGAAGGCCGGCGACATCGTGAAGGTCAAGGTGATGGAGATCGACCTGCCGCGCAAGCGCATCGGCCTGAGCATGCGACTGGATGACGAGCCCGGGCAGGCGCGTGAACGCCCTGCGGCGACGGGCAATGAGGGCGAGCAGCGACGCGGTCGCGGCAGCAACCGGGGCGCCACCGCGCCGGCCTCCAAGGCGGTGGCGGCACCCGTCAACAGCGCTTTTGCCGACGCGCTGGCACGGGCCGGCAAGCGCTGACCAGGCATCCGGACAGTTCACGCTGCGATGCAGCATGCGCTTCCGTATGGGGTGCATTAACGTAACGCCCAGATAACAAGGCCATCCCGGCCCAGGAGTGTTACCCATGCTTCGCACCCGTCACCTCGCTGGCGCCATTGCCGCCACCTTGCTGTTCAGCGCGGCTGCCGCCGCCACGGATTTCAGCCAAGTCTTCGTCTTCGGCGACAGCCTCAGCGACAGCGGCAATATTTCGCTGGCTGTCGCCCCCGGCATCCAGCCGCCGCTGCGCTTTACCACCAACCCCGGCATCACGGCGATCGAACACGTCGCCGATGCGTATGGCCACACGCTCAGCCCGTCGCTGCTTGGCGGCACCGACTTCGCCTGGGGTGGCGCGGGGGTGAACGTCAACTCGCCCGGCACGCCTTCGGCGGTGCCTACCCTGACCAGTCAGGTCGATGCCTATCTCGCCGGCGGGCCGGCCAACGGCAATGCGCTGTATTCGATCTGGGGCGGCGCCAACGACATTTTCTATCACGCAACTGCCGTGGCCTATTCGCAGGAAACGTCGGATCAGGCGCAGGCCAACGTCGCGGCCGCCGCCCAGCAGGAAGTCGCCCTGATCGGCCAGCTGCAGGCCGCCGGCGCCAAGAACATCGTGGTGTTCAACCTGCCCAATATCGGCCTGACTCCGGAGGCCGCCGCGCAAGGCCCAACGGCCGCCGCCTCACTGACCGGGCTCAGCCTGATCTTCAACGGCCAGCTCAACACCGGCCTGTCGCATCTGAATACCGGCATCATCCCGATCAATGCCTACGGTCTGTTGTCCGAGGTGATCGCCAAGCCGCAAGCCTTCGGTTTCGTCAATGCCACCGACCCGGCGTGTGGCGCTGGATCCAGTTCGGTGCAGTGCGGACCGGCGGGTTCCGGGCTGCCCTACACCTATGCGGCCGGCACCGACCAGAGCTATGTGTTTGCCGATGGCGTGCATCCGACCACGGCCGCGCACGCCCTGCTCGGCCAGTACGTGATCTCGGTGATGCAGGCGCCAGGACAGATTTCACTGTTGGGTGAGTCGGCATTGAATGCCGTCAATGTCCAAACGCATGCCATCCGCAACGAGATGCTGATCGACAGCAACGGTGGTGAAACCCGCACCTTCGTCAACATCGATTACAGCCGGCAGAACTTCGATGCAGGCAGCGCGTCGCCCCGGACCACGAGCAACAATTTCAACTTCACGATGGGTGCGGACATACGCGCCACGGATCATGTGTCCGCTGGCGTCGCACTTGGCGCCGGCCAGAGCCATGCCTATTTTTCCGGTGGCGGCGGGTACACTCTGCAGGACATCACCGGGCTTGGCTACCTCACTTACCACGCCGGCGGTGGCTACGTAGGCAGCTATGTTGATTTCGGCGAAAGCAACTTCAAGGACGTGCACCGTCGCATCCAGCTCGGCACCCTGCAGCGTACCGAGAGCGGCAAGCCCGGTGGTTCGCATCTGGGTGGTGGCGTGAACGGTGGCTGGTGGTTTGATTTCAAGGGTATGCGCACCGGACCTTTTGCCAATGTCGAGTGGCAGACCATCAAGGTCAATGGCTTCAGTGAAAATGGCATCGACAGCACGGCCATGTGGTTCGGCAGGCAACAGCGCGACTCGCTGCTCACCACTCTCGGCTGGCGCCTGGAAGGTCACTGGAATGTGGGCAATACCGTGCTTTCGCCGTACGCCGAACTGGCATGGAATCATGACAACAAGGCTGACCCGAGCACCATCGATGCCGGCCTGAACAGCATGAACGGCACCTTCGCCATGACCGGTTTCAAGCCTGACAAGACCTGGGGTAGCGCCAACCTCGGCCTGTCCGCGGTACTCACCCCCAATGTGACCAGCTGGATCGGCTATAGCGGCCGTTTCAGCGACAACAGCCAGACCTACAACAGCGTCAACATGGGCGTGAAAATCAAGTTCTGAGTTGGCGTGCAAACCGAAAAGGCAGCTTGCGTGGCGCGGGCGGCCTTTTCTTTTCCAGTCCCCGGAAACGAGACGGCAAGCGCTGTTTTCGGGAACCCCAGGTACTTTCCTGAGCGCTTGCGGCGCATCTGGCGTGCAACCTTTGCCTCTGCTGAGGGTTGCACGGCGGACACCACGACGCCGAGCGGGATTCATCCTGTTCACTTCGCTCTGTCTGATGGCTGAGGCATGGGGCTGCAGCGCCACCGGACATCCGGGTGATCATCGCGATCCTGCGCCCGGTGGTAGGCGCCATAAGTTTTGCTCCGGCACTGGGCATCCCGCCGCCTTCTTCTGACGGCTGTGGCCGTAAAGGCGATTGTGCTGCTGGGCAGCATGGCCATGGTGTCGGTGTTGGTACACACCATGCCGCCGGTCACGACGGAAAGAATGATGCGCAATTGATCCAGCCCGCTGACAAATGCTTTGTGGTTTGCGCGCCTTCCCGGCTCCCCTCCCCCCACAGCAGCGAGAGGGGGGAACCGCATCCGCTGCGGATCAAGCGGATTTACTTGTTTTTGCCGTTGGTCGCCAAGCTGAGGATTTCCAGTCCCTGCGTCTGCAGTTTCGCAGCAGTATCGGCATCGAGCACCTGCACGTCATTGCCGACCTGATGCTGTTTCAGGATCAGGATACCGTTGTCGCTCCAGCCGGCCCGATCGATGGCCGAGGGCTTCGCATCCCGATTGGCCTTGATCTGCTGAACGATCACCCACGGCTTGCCGTCCTTGTACGCGTAGTCGGTGCTGGTGAACCTCTTGTCGGTGTAGTCGACAAGCTCACGGATGAATTTCACCTTGCCATCCTCACGGAACAGCTGCCAGCCGCGCGAGGCGTCCTTTTCCAGCTTGGTGCCGTGGCTGACCTTCATCGCGCCGAGTTGCTTCTCCTCTGCGGTGAACTCGGCCAGTGCCTTCTCGCCCGGGGTCTGCTCGCCAACCAGTTCGATCGCCACCACATTCTTGTTGCCCTTGGTCAGGACCGGTGCCTGGATCGGCATCGAATAATGACGCTCGCCGTCGATCAGTACGGCCTGCACCACATACAGGTCATCCGGCTTGACCTTGCTCGGATCGAGTTTCAGCTGGAATGACTGCGGGAACGGGCCAACCGGGGTGAGTGTCTTGCTCGCCAATGGTGGCGCACCGGCATTCGCGGTGGATGACACGTCAACCAGGTTGACCACCAGCGAGGCCTTGGACGACGGCTGAACGGGCCCGCGCACGGAAATCGTGCCACTCACCTCACTCGCGATCTGCGCGGCAGCTGCCGTACTCGCCGATGCAGGCGCAGCGGATCCTGTCTGCTGCGGGGAAGAAGAGCCATTGCAACCGGCCAGAGCCAGTGCTGCGACGGACATCAGCGACAAAACCATCTTGCGCATGGGAGAAACCTCGATCGACGTGAAAACATGCACGAAAGTGGTCAGACGCTTGTACGCCATGACTTTTTCGCGGGGGAAGTTTCAAGCATAGCCCAAAAGATGCAACGCAGAAAAGTCAATCGGCACAAGCCACTACCATCCGCGTGCGTATGTTATTTCGTGTCCGGACGGCGCTATGCCCGAGGAAGGGTCGCGCCTCGCGGCACCCGATTTTCGTTGACTGTCCTTGACCGGATCGCCGAGGCCACGGCAGCGAGCACGGCCATGGCCGATCAGCCGCGCCGCAATGCCCGAAACGCGATATCGCGGCGACAAAAGGCGCCCTCGTAATGGATCTTGCCGATGGCGTCGTAGGCGCGTTCGCGAGCGGCGGCGATATCCTGACCCAGCGCGCAAACGGTCAACACGCGTCCGCCGGCGGTCACGGCACGCCCCTGGGCATCGAGCCGGGTGCCGGCGTGAAACACCTTCACATCGGTGTCGGCTATGGCGTCAAGGCCGCCGATCGCGTCACCGCTGCGCACCTTGCCGGGGTAGCCACCGGCGGCCATGACCACGCCGATGGCCGGACGCGCATCCCAGCGTGCCCGCGCATGTTCAAGCCGGCCTTCCAGCGCGGCATCGATCAGTTCGACCAGATCGGATTTCAGCCGCAGCATGATCGGCTGGGTTTCCGGGTCGCCGAAACGCACGTTGAACTCGATCACCTTCGGTGCACCGCTCTTGTCGATCATCAGGCCGGCATAGAGGAAGCCGATGAACGGTGCACCCTCGCTGGCCATGCCGCGCAGGGTTGGCGCGATCACTTCCTGCAGGATGCGCTGCTCGACTTCGGGCGTGACCACCGGTGCCGGCGAATAGGCGCCCATGCCACCGGTGTTGGGCCCCAGATCACCCTCGTCGCGCCGCTTGTGATCCTGGCTACTGGCCATCGGCAAGGCATGACTGCCATCGCTCATCACGATGTAGCTGGCTTCCTCGCCTTCGAGAAATTCCTCGATCACCACCCGCGATGAGGCATCGCCGAAACTGTGGGCGCCGAGCATGTCGTGCAGCGCCAGTTCGGCGTCGGCCAAGGTCAGCGCCACCACCACCCCCTTGCCGGCAGCCAGACCGTCGGCCTTGATCACGATCGGCGCCCCATGCCGGCGCACGTACGCCAGCGCCGGATTCAACTCGGTGAATACCGCATAGCGTGCCGTGGGAATGTTGTGGCGGAGCAGGAAATCCTTGGCGAACGCCTTGGACCCCTCCAGCTGCGCGGCCAGCGCGCGCGGCCCGAAAATCCGTTGGCCGGCGGCGCGGAAGCGGTCGACCACGCCGGCCACCAGCGGCACTTCGGGGCCGACCACGGTGAGGCCGACCTTTTCCGCCCTGGCCAGCCGCAGCAGGCCATCCAGATCATCCGCGGCCACCTCGGCGTTGCGCACCCCACGCTCATGCGCGGTACCGGCATTGCCCGGCGCCACGATCACCTCGCTGACGCGCGGGGATTGCCGCAGCTTCCAGGCCAGCGCGTGTTCGCGACCGCCGCCGCCGATGACGAGAACTTTCATGCTTGATTCCGATGCGAAAGGTGATGCGCGACAGATTATGTCGGGCGCATTGTAGGGCAGGTCACGACGCGCGCCATGTTCCGGCCGGTCGGCAAGCTGCACGGCTTCGCCCTGGTGCACGACATGTCACGGACTTTTTCGCGCCGGCACGCGGCCGCAAACAGCACGCACGATCAATCGTGATGTTGCAGCAATTGCGTCAATGCCGCCCTCGGCAGCTTGCCGGTTTCGTTGCGCGGCAATGCCTTGACCAGTCGCAGCGGCCGCGGCAGGAACAGCGGATCGATCACGCGGCGCAGCGCATCGAGAATCGCCTGCTCATCGAGCCCCGGCGCCACCACCAGCGCGGCAATGCGATGCACGCCGAGCGCATCGGCGCCATCGAGCTGGAACACCACGCCGTCCTGCACGCCGGGAATCGCCAGCAGACGGCGACCGAGATCGCCCAGCGAGGCGCGCTTGCCGGCAATCTCGAGCATGTCAGCATGCCGTCCGCGCAGGCGGAAGCGACGACCGCCCGCGGACAGGCTGACGATGTCGGCCAGGGTTGTCGCCACATCCAATTGCGGCGCCTCGACCTGGGTGCCGTCCGGCTGTGGATGCAAATGCACGTCGTCGTACAGGTTCCAGTCCTCGCCCACGGCGGGACGGCGGCTGGCGAATACGCAGGTTTCGGTGGAACCGAACACTTCCAGCAACGGAGCGCCAAAACGCTGCTCGGCACGCTGCGCCAGCTCGACCGACAGCGGTGCGGTAGCCGACACCATCGCCGCGAGCGGCGGCAGCGCCATGCCCGACTCGACCAGAGCGCGCAGGTGCACCGGTGTGGTCACCAGGACGCGCGGCGCCGGCAGTGCGGCCAGCGCGGCGGCGACATCGGCCGGAAAGAACGGCCGCCCGGCATGCACGCCGATATCGCCGAGCAGCGGCAGCAACACCGACATCTCCATACCGTACATGTGCTGCGGCGGCACCGTGGCAACCACCTCGAAATGCCGACCGACCGCCGCGCGCAGCATGGCCAGATTGCCGGTGGTGCTGGCGTGCAAACTGCGCCAGGTCTTCACGTTGGCGCTCGGCGTGCCGGTGGAGCCGGAGGTGTAGCCGATGACCACCACCTGACTGGCCGGAATCAGCGGCCACGCCGCGTCGGCTTCCAGCGATGGTGCGACGTCCAGTGCCGGCAGCTGCCGGTAACCACGCGGTGCCGGGTCGAGCGCCTGCTCGCCCAGCGCGTAACAACCCGGATGCGCAGCCATGACCTCGTCCACCGCCTGCGGCGCTCGCGACGAAGGCAACAGGTTGGCCTGGCCACGCAGCATGATCGCGCAGAACGCGACCAGGAAGGCATAACGGTCTTCGCACAGGTTCACTGCCGCGGCGGCCACGGGCAAGCTGGCAGCCACCTGATGCACGTGGGCCAGAAATTGTGCGGCGCTGGCCGGCTCGCCACCGCGCCAGGCCAGCACCCGGCCCGGATCGGCCATGCTCAGCAGCGGCAGCCGCTGGGGCGCCTCGTGCTGGTAGATGTCATAAACGATGGCCACGCACTGTCTCCCGGACTCTTCGACGCTCCTCGCCGGGGACAGCATCGCGCCAGCCGATGAACGGCGGCGTGAACGGCGCGACCCATCGCACCGCCGCGGCGGTCATATGGCGAGTGCCGGTCCCCCCCTGCGCACTCAACCGCGAATGATAGCTCCCGACAAGGCGTCACGGATCACCGTGGGGCTGGCCAGCCCGCCCAGTGGGGCGTCCAGCAGTCCATCCAGCTCATCGTCGAAATAGGTTGCCACGGTTTGTGCCGAACGCGCTGGCGGCTGACCATGGGGGTTGGCACTGGTCGATACCAGCGCGCCGCCAAAGGCACGACACAGCGCCGCGGCAGGTGCATGGGCCGTGACCCGCAGCGCAATGCCGGGATGGGCGCCGGCGATCCATCCCGGCACCTCGGACGAGCGCGGGAAAATCCATGTGTTCGGCCCGGGCCAGCTCGCCCGGACTTGCTGCATGACCGCGGCCGGCACCGCGGCAAGCTCGATGTACCGCTCGACCTGCGTGAAGTCCGCGGCAATCAGCAGTACCCCCTGCGTGGATGGGCGCCGCTTCAGGGCGAACAGCCGCTCGAACGCGACGCGGTCATGCGGATCGCAACCGAGGCCGAACACTGCCTCGGTGGGATAGGCCAGCACGCCGCCCTGGTGCAGCAGCGTCGCAGCGGCGGCAAGCTCGTCGATGTTGAAGCGCCGCAGCACTCAGGCCTCGGATGTCGTTGTCGTCGCCTTGCCGGTCACCGTCTTCTTGGCGGCGGTCTTGTTTGCTGTCTTCTTTTTGGCAGCGGCTTTCCTGGCAGCGGCCTTCTTTGTCGCAGGCTTCTTGACGGTGGTTTTTTTCGCCGCCGGTGCGGCTTTCTTGTCGGCGGCTTTTTTGTCGGCACTCTTCTTGACAGCGGTCTTCTTGCCGAAACGGCCCTTGCGCACCGGTGCGGCGGCAAGCAACTCCAGACACTGTGCCTCGGTCAGCGACTTGGGTTCCTGTTCCTTCGGGATCCGGGCGTTCTTTTCGCCGTCGGTGATGTAGGCACCGTAGCGACCGTTCAACACCTGCACGCCATTGCCGAAATCGAGGATCAGCCGATTGGCCAGCATCTGTGCCTTTTCCTCAACGATCTGCAACGCGCGCGGCAGCTCGATCGTATACGGGTCGTCCTCGGGCTTGAGCGAGGCGTAGGTGCTGCCCTGCTTCACGAACGGGCCGAAGCGGCCGATGCCGACACTCACCGGCTCGCCATTTTCCGCCTGACCGAGCTGACGCGGCATCTTGAACAGCTCCAGCGCGTCGGCCAGGGTGATCGTATGCATGCTCTGCCCGGTGCGCAGACTGGCGAACGTGGGCTTGTCCTCGTCCTCCTTGGTGCCGATCTGCGCGAACGGCCCGTACCGGCCGAGGCGTACCGATACCGGCTTGCCGGTTTTCGGGTCGACACCCAGATCGCGCGCACCGGTGGCCTCGTTGCGATCGACCGACTCGGTTTTTTCGTCCACCTGCTGCTTGAACGGCAGCCAGAAACGTTCCATCAACGGCACCCAGGCTTCCTCACCGCGGCTGACCGCATCGAGTTCGTCTTCCATCTTCGCCGTGAAGTCGTAATCGACGTAGCGGGTGAAGTGCGCGGTGAGGAACTTGCTGACCGCACGACCGACGTCGCTGGGCTTGAAGCGTCGGCTGTCGAGGAAAACGTATTCGCGGTTCTGCAGCACCTGGATGATGCTGGCGTAGGTCGACGGACGACCGATGCCGTGTTCTTCCAGCGCCTTGACCAGGCTGGCCTCGGAATAGCGCGGCGGCGGCTCGGTGAAATGCTGCTCGGCGACGATCTCGTGCAGCGGCACCCGTTCTCCCACGACGAGGCGCGGCAGGCGGCGCCCTTCGTCGTCGTCGTCCGCCTTTTTCTGGTCGCTGCCCTCCTCGTACACGGCCAGAAAGCCCGGATCGATCACGGTGGTGCCGCTGGCGCGGAACGAGGCGTCGCCGCCGGGAACATCCTTCAGCGCGAACTCGACCGAGACGGTGTTCAGGGTGGCGTGGATCATCTGGCAGGCGACCGTGCGCTTCCAGATCAGCTCGTACAGCTTGCGCTGGTCGTCGTTGAGGAACGCCGCGACCGACCGGGGCGTGTGCATAGCCGAGGTCGGGCGGATCGCCTCGTGCGCTTCCTGGGCGTTCTTCGACTTGGTCTTGTACACCTGCGGCGCATCCGGCAGGGCCTTGGCGCCGAAGTCGCGGGCGATCAGCTCGCGCAGCTCGGCCAGCGCATCGTCGCCGAGCATGGTGGAGTCGGTACGCATGTAGGTGATCAGGCCGACATTGCCCTCGTCGCCGAGCGCCACGCCCTCGTACAGGCCCTGCGCGACCTTCATCGTGCGGCTGGTGGTGAAGCCCAGCTTGCGCGCGGCTTCCTGCTGCAAGGTCGAGGTGGTAAACGGTGCGGCCGGACGACGCTTGCGCTCTTTCGAACCCACATCGCTGACGGTGAGGCGACCGTGTGCAGCCTGCTTCAACGCATCCCGCGCAGCCTGCGCATCGGTTTCGTTGGTGAGATCGAACTGTTCGAACTTCTTGCCGTTGAGCCGGCTCAGGCGCGCCGTGAAGTCGCCTTCGGCGTGTTTGAGCTGGGCCTCGATGCTCCAGTATTCGCGCGCATTGAACGCCTCGATCTCGTCCTCGCGCTCGACGATCATGCGCAGCGCCGGCGACTGCACCCGGCCGGCGGACAGGCCACGCTGCACCTTGCGCCACAGCACTGGCGACAGGTTGAAACCGACCAGATAATCCAGCGCGCGGCGAGCCTGCTGCGCATCGACCAGGTCATGCGACAACTGCCGCGGGTTGGCCACCGCGGCCTTGATCGCCTTGGGCGTGATCTCGGAGAACACGACCCGATGCATCCGCTTGCCCTCGACCAGGCCGCGCTCCTTCAGGATCTCGCTGATGTGCCAGGAGATCGCCTCGCCTTCGCGATCCAGATCGGTCGCGAGGTAGATGTCGTCTGCCAGCCTGGCGGCCTTGGCGATCGCGTCGACATGCTTCTGATTGCGCTCGATGACCTCGTAGGCCATGGTGAAACCGTGCTCGGTATCGACCGCGCCTTCCTTCGGTTTCAGGTCACGGACGTGACCGTAGGAGGCCAGGACCTGGAAGTCCTTGCCGAGGTATTTGTTGATCGTCTTGGCCTTGGCCGGCGATTCGACAATGAGAAGGTTTTTTGCCATGTAGCTGGATTTCCGCAAACGGACCACCGTCGTCAGGCGACGGACATATATATCTAGTTGAGCCATGCCGCTGCGTCGTATGTCAAGCATGAGCGTGCCCGACGCAACGGTTGCACCGCGTTGCGACCGGTCAAGGACCGGCCGCACCATCCGGTAATCGCTGGTAACGGTTGCCCGGCAAAGCCTCGACCCTGGCTTCCAGTTCCAGCATCAACAGCATCGAGGACAACGCGCCTGCCGATTGTCCGGTTCGTTGAACAAGTTCGTCCATTGTCGCCGACTCATGACCAAGTTCGGCCAACAATCGTTGATATTCCGGATCTTTCTGCCAAGCGGAGCACGCTACCGAACGTTTTGCAGCGGTTTCTCCCACACCTTGCCGAAGCGCTTCGCTGGTGTCTGCAGGCTCCAGCCGCGCCACCAGTTCAGCACCAAGCATGCGCGCTGCGGGCGCCAATGTCTCGATTATCTCGGCCGCGCTGTCCACCAATCGCGCACCATCGCGAATCAGGCGATGGCAACCGCGAGCCAGCGGGTTATGGATCGACCCGGGCAGCGCGAACACTTCCCGCCCCTGTTCGCCTGCCAGACGCGCGGTGATCAGCGAGCCCGATTTCAGCCCCGCCTCGACCACCAGCGTACCCAGCGCCAGCCCCGCAATGATCCGGTTGCGCCGCGGAAAGTGATCGGCACGCGCAGGTGTGCCGGGTGGAAACTCGCTGATCAGCGCACCCTGTGCGGCGATTCGCCGGGCCAGCGCATGGTGCTTGCGCGGATACACCCGATCCGGGCCGGTACCCATCACCGCCAGCGTCATCGCACCGGTGTCCAGCGCCGCCAGATGGGCCGCACCGTCGATGCCATCGGCCATCCCGCTGGTGATCACGAACCCGGCCTGCGCCAGCGCCCCGGCAAACGCACGGGCATGAGCCAGCCCGGCGGTACTGGCGCCGCGCGCCCCGACAATCGCCACCTGCGGATACAACAGCAAGCTGGCATCGCCGACGACGAACAGCGCGGCAGGCGGCTGCGGGATATGTTCCAGTTGCGGCGGGAAATCCGCATCGGCGCATCGAAGCAGCCGATGACCGGGCGCATCCAGCCACGCCAGATCGGCGGCCAGTCGTGCCTCATCCGGTCGCTGCAGCCAGTGTCGCGCCGGCTCGCCAAGGGGTGCCGGACAAGTCCTGAGCCGTTCCAGTACCGCACCGATATCCCCTTTGGCCGCATCCAGTCGCTCGCGCAGTCCGCCCGGGCCCAGACCCGGCGTGCGCAGGGCAATCAGCCACGCGCGTTGTTCATCGCTCTCGTTCATGCGCCCAGTTTACGGAGCAGACCCCTACGGAAACGGCGCGGTGAGGGCCGCGCCGTGCTGTAGGAAAAGACCGATAGCTTCCGCTATTCCGGCATGCGCAGGCGGTTGCCTATGTGCACGGGCCGCAAGCCATCCATGATCAGGCCATAGCTGACCCGGTCGAACGTGCGGAACACCATCACGTGTCCGACGTATTCGTCCGGCAGGGTGACCCTCTCGCCGAAACTGCGCCTCATGCTGTTGCTGGCCACGTCGTCATGGATGTTTTCGCCGGGCTGGTAGATCGTGAAGGTCTGACCATTGTCGACACCATCCCTGGCACCGATCGACAACGCCACCACCTGACGCGAACCGGCTGCGTCCAGCGCATCGGCAAATGCGATCACATGGGCGTTGGCCGGCACCGACTTCGGTGCGTGCGGGTAGTAGTAGGGGTCGTACGGCGTATCGTCGATCGGCATGATGCGATCGCCAGTGCGGATTTCCTTGGTCGCGTCGAGCAGCAGCAGAGTGGACGGATCGCCCATGCGCAGGGTCTCGGCGGTACCGATCACGCTGACCTCGACGCCAAGATCCTCCCCGTGGCCATAATGGCCGTCGTTGCGGGAATCTTCGCGCCACGGTGCGTTGACCATGGCCGCATTGCTGTCCAGCAGATGGCCCACGATGTCGGCATGATTCGCATCGCCTTGGTCGAACCCACGGAATATGTGGCTCGGCCGTACGATCGCCCAATGCTGGCCCGGCTTCCCTTGCAGGCCACGCACGTAGATATTCTGGCCCACCGTGCCGCGCAGGCGAGCCTCTTCCAGGCCGACCACGTACGGTGCGGAACTGACGGCTTTCGAATCCATGACCCGCATGTCCTTGAGGAACATGCGCAACTCGGACAACGGAATCGCCGGGACGGCTTCGCCTTCGGCGTGCACGCGCGGCTGCAAGGTCAATCCCGGTCCGCCGTTGATGAAGGACAGGTTGAGCACGTCGCCGGGATAGATAAGATGCGGGTTGTGCACCTGCGGGTTGGCCTGCCAGATTTCCGGCCACAGCCATGGCTTGGAAAGGAACCTGGCGGATATATCCCAAAGGGTGTCGCCTCGACGCACGGTGTAACTGTCGGGGTGATTGGCTCGCAGTTGCACACCCGCCGCGTAGACAACGACGGTGACCAGCATGCCGGCCAGCAACAGGACAATTTTTCTGATCATTGGCGGGAATCCCCCTTCCCCAGGTGCTCGGCCGAGTGTAACCGAATGGTTAATGCGCGCAACAGGTGCAAGTTGGCAAAAATCGACTGCACACACGTGGTTGCCGACGTACAATGAGAAACATTCTAGATCGCGTCGGGGTGGATTTTTACCAAGCCGCCCGCATTTTCCGACGCCGAGGTGAAATCCATGTCCCTGCTACCCATTCTTGAATTCCCCGACCCCCGTCTGCGCACCCGCGCCGAGCCCGTCACTGCATTCGACGCCGAGCTCAGGCAGTTCGTGGCCGACATGCTCGAAACCATGTACACCGCCAATGGCGTCGGGCTGGCGGCGACCCAGGTCAACGTGCACCGGCGCGTGCTGGTCGCCGACATGAGCGACGACCGTCAGCAGCCGCTGGTCCTGATCAATGCGCAGCTCCTCGAAAAAGAGGGCTCGCAGGTCTATCAGGAAGGCTGCCTGTCGTTTCCCGGCCTGTATGCCGACGTCACCCGCGCGCTCAAGGTAAGGGTCAGGGCACAGGATGTCGACGGCAACGAGCTCGTCGTCGAGGCCGAAGGGCCGCTGGCCGTCTGTATCCAGCATGAGCTGGACCATCTGGACGGCAAGGTGTTCGTCGACTATCTGTCTTCGCTCAAGCGCGCGCTGCTTCTGAAGCGGCTGGACAAGCAGCGCAAACAGGCGGCGAGCGCTTGAGCCAGCCCGGATTGCGCCAACACCCGCTGCGCCTGGTTTTCGCCGGCACACCCGAGTTCGCCGTACCGTGCCTGGACGCATGCCGCGCCAGCGGTGCCGGGGTGGTGGCGGTCTATACCCAGCCCGATCGGCCGGCCGGCCGCGGCCGCAAGCTCACGCCGAGTCCGGTCAAGCGGGCGGCGCTCGACGCCGGCATCCCGGTCGAACAACCCGATTCGCTGAAATCCGCCGCCGCCCGCGCGACGCTGGCGGCGTACCGGCCGGATCTGCTGGTGGTGGTCGCCTACGGCCTGATCCTGCCGCGCCAGGTGCTGGCGATACCGCGGCTGGGCTGCTGGAACGTGCACGCCAGCCTGCTGCCGCGCTGGCGCGGCGCGGCACCGATCCAGCGCGCGATCCTCGCTGGCGACGCGGAAAGCGGAGTCGACCTAATGCAGATGGAAGCCGGCCTGGATACCGGCCCGATCCTGCTGGAACGCCGTACGCCGATTGCCCGCGAAGACACCGGCGGCACGCTGCACGATCGCCTGTCGGCACTGGGCGCCGAAGTGCTGGCCGAAGGCCTGGCCCGGCTGCTGGCGGGCTCGGCCTTGCCGGCCCGTGCACAGACCGAGGCCGGCGTTGCCTATGCCCACAAGCTGGAGAAGGCTGAGGCAAAACTCGATTTCACCCGGCCGGCGATCGCGCTCGAACGCCAGGTGCGCGCCTTCGATCCGTGGCCGGTGGCCGAAGCCGAAATCGCCGGCGAGCCGCTGCGGATCTGGGCTGCACAGGCCATCGAACTCGATCATCGCGCCGCCCCCGGCAGCCTCGTGGCGGTCAGCCGCGACGGCATCGCTCTGGCCTGCGGCGTGGGTGCGCTGCGCGTCACGGCGGTGCAGCGCGCCGGCGGCAAGCGCATCGGCGCGCTCGATTACCTCAACGCACGACCCGAACTGCGCCCCGTCCGATGAAACACCCTCAATGAAGACCGATACCCGCGCGATCGCGGCCAAGGCACTGGCCGAAGTCGCCTTGCGCGGCACCTCGCTGCGCGACGCGATGGAACGTCATGCGCCGCGGCTGGCCGACCCGCGCGATCGCGCGCTGCTGATGGCCTTGCTGAGCGAAGGCGCACGCTGGTGGCTGCGCTTCGATGCCGCGATCGACGGCCTGCTGGACAAATCCCTGCGCCACAAGGATCCGGCCATCCACGCCCTGCTGGTGCTGGGCCTGGTCCAGTTGGAGATCCTGGAACTGCAGGACTACGCGGCGGTAGCGGCCACGGTCGAGGCCACCCGTGCCTTGCAGCGGCCGCAACTGGCCGGGTTGGTCAATGCCGTGCTGCGGCGCTGGCAGCGCGAGCGTGAAACCCTGCTGGCCCGGCTCGATGCCAAGCCGCAGACCCGCCACGCGCATCCGCCATGGCTGGCCGCCGCGCTGGCCCGCGACTGGCCGGACCAGGCCGAGGCGGTCATGCTGGCCGACAATCGCGAACCGCCGCTCATGCTGCGCGTCAATCGCCAGCGCAGCGAGCGGCAGGCCCTGCTCGAACAGTTGCATGCCGCCGGCTACGCGGCCACGGCGCATCCCTGGCTGGTCGACGCGCTGATCCTGCCGCACAGCACCGACGTCACCCGCCTGCCCGGTTTCGAAGACGGTGCGTTCGCGGTGCAGGATGGCGCCGCACAGGTGGCGGCCGACCTGGCCGACCTGCGCACCGGCCTGCGCGTGCTCGATGCCTGCGCCGCACCCGGCGGCAAGGCCTGCCACCTGCTTGAACGTGCCGACATCGATCTGACCGCGCTGGAAAGCGACGCCGGACGCGCCGAGCGCATCCGGCAGAACCTGATGCGCCTGCGCCTGAATGCGAAAGTGGTGGTCGGTGACGCCGGTGCCCCGGCGACATGGTGGAAGCACCAGCTGTTCGACCGCATCCTGATCGATGCGCCGTGTTCGGCCACCGGCGTGCTGCGGCGGCGGCCGGACGTGCGGCTGCACCGGCGCGAAAGCGACGTCGCCGCCATGCAGGCGCAGCAGAGGCGGATCCTGTTCGCGCTGTGGCCGTTGCTGGCACCGGGCGGACGACTGGTCTACATCACCTGCTCGGTGCTGCGCGCGGAGAACGAGGCGATCGTCGCTGAACTCGTGGCCGCACATGCCGATGCGAAACCCGTGGCGTTCACCCTGCCGGTCGGACAGGCGGCGACACTCGGCTGGCAGATCCTGCCCGGCGACGGCGATCTGGACGGCATGTATTACGCGGTGCTGCAGAAGCAGTCCTGAGCGAGATCGCGCGCACCTGACCGATCGACATGCGCGCCGATCGCGTTCGAACGATGCAGCGCGCCGGCTATGCTGGCGCCTTTGTGCGTGCCATCGGAGCCTGCCCGCCGTGAAGCCTCGCGTACCTCTGCCGGATGCCCGCCCGCTGTGGCTGCGCAGCGCCCGTCGGGAGCTGCTGCTGTTCGGCGTGTTCGCCCTGCTGCTGCTGGGTATCGGCATCGGCCTGCGCGATCCGTGGCCGTCCGACGAACCGCGCTTCGTCCTCGCCGCGCGGTGGATGATCGAACACGGCCAGTGGCTGTTTCCCCACCGCGGGCACGAACTGTATCCGGACAAGCCGCCGCTGTTCATGTGGCTGCAGGCGCTGGCCTGGATGCTCACCGGCAGCTGGCGCGTGGCGTTTCTGCTGCCGTCGCTGATCGCCGGCCTGGGCTCGCTGGCGCTGGTCTACGATCTGGCACGCCGCTTGTGGAACCACCGCAGCGCGCTGCTGGCGGCAACCACGCTGCTGGTCACGATCCACTTCACCTACCAGATGCGCGACGCGCAGATCGACCCGCTACTGCTGGGCTGGATCACCCTGGCCAATTACGGCCTGCTGCGCCACCTGCTGCTGGGACCGTCCTGGCGCTGGTACGCGGCGGGCTGTTTCTTCGCCGGCGTCGGCGTGGTGACCAAGGGCGTCGGGGTGCTGGCGTTGCTGCTGCTGATCCCCTACATGGTGGCGCGCCGCGGCCACTGGCGACAGCTGGCGATGCCGACCGGCGGCTGGCGCTGGCTCGGCGGTCTGGCATGGTTCTTCGTGCCGGTCCTGGCGTGGCTGCTGCCGATGTTGCTGGCCGCCCGTGCCGATGGCGATCCGCAGCACGCGGCGTACGTGCAGAACATCCTGTTCCGGCAGACTGAGCACCGCTATGCGGCGCCGGATCCCGGGCATCTGCAGCCGCCGACCTTTTTCCTCGGCATCATCGCCGTCGACTGGCTACCGCTTTCGCTGTTGCTGCCATGGGCACTGCCGGCATGGTGGCGGCGGCTGAAGCGCCACGATGCGCGCTACCTGCTGCCGCTGGGCTGGGTGGTGCTGGTCGTGCTGTTCTTTTCGATCAGCCCCGGCAAGCGCGACGTCTACATCCTGCCGGCACTGCCGATGACGGCACTGGCGCTGGCACCGTTGCTGCCGGGCCTGCTGCGCAAGCGCGGGGTACGCACGGCGATCTTTGCGCTGACCGCGTTGCTCGGCGCCGCCCTGACCGTCGCCGCGACGCTGGCCATGTATCGGCATCCGGTCTGGGCCACCCGACTCGCGCTGAACCCGCAACTGTGGTGGCTGCTGCTCAGCGTGGGGCTGGCTGGCATGGCGATTGCCGCACTCACGCGGGTACGCCACGCGGCGCTGGGCTGGCTGGCGTTCGCCGGCACCCTGTGGGTGCTGTACGGACTGTGGGGCTATCCCGTGCTCAACGGCGACCGTTCGGCCGCCGACGTGATGCTGCGGGCGCGCCATATCGCCGGGCCGGGAGCCACCATCGGGCTGGTCGCGTGGAAGGAACAGAACCTGCTGATGGCGCAGGGGCCGGTGGTCGAATTCGGTTTCCTCAAACCCTGGCCGCAGCAGTATGCCGAAGCCACCGCATGGCTGCAGGCCGCGCCGACGCAGCGCTGGATCTTCAGCCTCGATACGGCCATGGGCGATTGCGTGAACCGCCGGAGGGCACGCTATGTGGGTCACGCCAATCGCCGCGAATGGTGGATGTACCAAGCCGATGCGGTGGTTCCCGGTTGCGTGCCGGTCGCGGGTGGCAGCAACAAGAACACGACCGATTGAGCGAGGCTCAGCGCGCCGCCAGCAATGCGGCGTAAGCCGCCTCGGTGCTGTCGACGAAACGGGACAGGCCGAACGCTTCCTCGGCATGCCGACGTGCCGCGGCACCCATCGCCGGCAAGGCATCGCGCTGCTGCAGGAGTTGCTGCAGCAGCCGCGCCATGGCCGCAGGATCGCGTGGCGGCACGCACCAGCCATCCACCTGCGGGCGAATGTTCTCCGGCAAGCCCGCATAGTCGCTGACCAGCACCGGCTTGCCCATCGCCATCATCTCACGGCAGGCAAACGAGATCGTCTCCACGTCCCAGGACAGCACGAAGCCGGCATCGATCGCGGCCATCGCCGGCCGCACATCCGCCAGCAACCCCGGGAAATGCACCTGCTCGGCCAATCCCAGTTCGGCAATACGCTGCAACCAGCGCGTTTCCGGCGGCCGACCGGCAATCAACAGGTGCACCTGCCGGCGCAGTGCCGGCGGCAACAGCGCCAGTGCCTCGACCAGATCCATCCAGCCCTTGTAGTTCGCGGTGCCGGCATTGCTGCCGAGCAACAGCGCGTGCGGATCGGCCACCCAGCGTTGCCGCTGCGCCTGCGCCTGCGCCGCCGGCCACGGCACGAAATGCGCGATGTCCACGCCGTTGTACACGGTGGCCAGCCGGCAGCGTCGATACGGCGAAGCGGCCAGTGCGCGATGCGTGTAATCGCACACCGCAATCACCAGATCGGTGCCGCGCCGCGCACGCCACCAGTGACCGATCCCGGTCATCGGCTTGGAGTTGTGCTTGGTCAACACGATGCGCGGCCGGCGCGACAGCCCGCGCATGGCCGCCATCACCAACCGATGGTCGGCCGAACCGTTCACGTGCACCAGATCGAACTCGTGCTCGCGCAACCGCGCCGAAAGCTGCCGGCGTGCATGCCGGCGTGCGCGGAGCTTGTTCAGTCCGTTCGGGAACGGTTGCGCCAAGGCATGCACCCCGGACAGAAGCTTGGCCTCGCGGTACAGACGGCTTCCCGGCGGCGCCGCCACATGCACCCGATGCCGCGCGGCCAGCGCCCCGGCCAGGGCCAGCACATACGTGGTGTGGCCCCCTCCGTCGCCCTCATGGAAATTGGTGAACAGGAGTTTCAAGACAGCGGCCCGCACAGATGAAATGAATCAGCGACGGCGCCGGGTCGTGGCCAAAACCTGAACCCGGTCACTATGCCTATGCCGGCCCCGCGCGGTGGCGATGGCGACCTAAAGTATCATGCTGTTTCGCGTGGCATTCGCCGAAAAGAGTGGAGCCTTTCGTGAAGTCTACGGATACCCTTTTGAAGGAAGGCCTCGGCATGGATGAAAAATGGAGCGCATGGCAGCTTGGTCTGGTGTCGCTGCTGGTTGCCCTGATGCCGCTGTCGTTCACCGTGTCCGGACACGCCAAGGCCCTGCCGTCGGTGCTGTTGCTGCTGGCCGGGCTGGCGCTACTGTGGCGCCACGCCGAGACACGACGCAGCTATCGCCATGCGCGGCCGGTCATCGCCGTGTGCTTGCTGGGGCTCCTTTACCCGGCAGCGAACATCCTCGGCCATGGGCTGGGCTGGAAACAGTTCGACCGACCCTCGCACATCCTGCTCTATCTGGCGACGGCGGCGGTCTTCAGCCTGCCGCTGCGGATGCGCTGGGTCTGGCTCGGCTTCAGTCTGACGGCGATCCTGCTCGGGACCGTCTGCATCGTGCAGCATGACGTGCTCGGCATTGCCCGCGCCTACGGTCTGAACGGCGGTGGCTGGGGTGCGATCGAATTCGCCATGGTTCTGTTGGTGTTGTCGCTGTTGGCATGGATTCGCGTGCTGTTTGCCTCCGGCAACCGGCTGGAGACGGGGTTGCACCTTGCAGGTGCCGTGTTCGCCATGTACGGCGCCCTGCTGACGCAGAGCCGCGGCCCCTTGCTGGCCTTCGTGCCGGCGCTGCTGCTGTTGCTGCTGCTCTATGCGCGTCGCACCCGTCACTGGCGCCGGGCTCTGCTGCTGCTTGGGGCGATCATCGCTGGCAGCGTGCTGGCCGGGGCGAGCGTGCATGAAGTGCTGTTGCACCGGCTCGCTGCCGTCGGCCCGGAAGTGGCAACCTATAATCACCGCGACGACGCCAAGGGTGCCGTGCGCGAGCGGCTGGAGATGTGGCGCACGGCCAGCCACGCCTTCCTCGCCCATCCGCTGGCCGGCGTCGGCACCGATCAGTTCGGGGTGTACGCACGCCAGCAGATTGCAGCAGGTCATGCCAATCCCGTCATCGCGAAATACGACCACCCCCACAATGAATACCTGGATGCGGCTGCCACCGGCGGGCTCCCGGGGTTGCTCGTGCTGCTGCTGATATTCAGCGTCCCCTTCGGTTATTTCGCCCGTCATCTGCGGTATGGCGGGGAAGCCGTGATGGCTCCGGCCCTTGCCGGCCTGGTCGTGGTGGGCATGTATGCACTGTGCTCGCTGACCGACAACGTGTTTTACCGCACCATGCCGCATTCGATGTATTTCTTCCTGGTGCTCGGACTGGCCGTGTTGGTCGGCCGGCTCAGCACGCAACAGCAGGTCGCGCAGCGTGTCTGATCGAAAGCTCGCCGCACGCATCAATCTGATCGGCTGGAACAACGATCGCGGTCTGGGCCACGACATCCGCCTGTTGCGCGAGGCGCTCGAATCGCTGGGCCACGAAGTGCATCTGACGACGGTCGGCCCGGGCCGTCGCCGCCAGACCCTGGCCGCGCTGCTGCTGCGCATCCGGCTGCTGTGGCAGTGGTTGCGCCGTGGCGGTCGCTCGTCGTGGAAGTTCGACATCAGCATCATGCTGGAACACGTGCGTCCAGCCTATCTGGGCATGGCGCGGCGCAATTTGTTCATCCCCAATCCGGAATGGTTGTCGCCGCGGGACGAACGCCATCTGCACCGCTTCGACGCCTTGCTCACCAAGACCCGGATAGCGACGTCCATCTTTCAGGCGCGTGGCTTCGATACGCGCTACATCGGGTTCCGCAGCACGGATTGCCACATGCCGGAAATACCGCGGCAAATGCGCTTTCTGCATCTGGCAGGCGCCAGCCGGATGAAGGGCACGCAACGGCTGCTGGCACTGTGGCGGCGCCACCCGGAATGGCCGCCGTTGCTGGTGTTGCAGTCGCCGCAAACGGCGCAGGATGTCCCGGGCCTGCCGGCGCAGGGCAACCTGGAGCACCGGGTCGCCACGCTGAGCGACATCGGCGAAGTACGCCGCCTGCAGAACAGCCACTTCTTCCATCTGTGCCTGTCCGAAACCGAGGGTTGGGGGCATTACATTACCGAGGCGATGAGCTGCGGCGCGGTGGTGATCACCTGCGATGCGCCGCCGATGAACGAACTGGTGCGCCCCGAGCGCGGCCTGCTTGTCGCGGCCACCGCCGTCGGTGCGTTGAACGCGGCGACGCGTTACCAGTTCGATGAAGGTGCGCTGGAAGCGACGATCGCGCAGATCCGCACGATGGATGCGGCGCAGTGTGCGGCCATGGGCGCCAGGGCACGCGCGTGGTTCGAGGCGAACGAGCGGGCCTTCACCGGCTTGCTGCGGGAGGCGCTGCAGCAACTGCTTTGATCGAATCCACCAGGGATTTTCCGAATAAGCCGTCATCGCGGCGAAAGCCGGAATGACGAACGGAAGCTTGTTCGGACTTTCCCAGGGCGAATCGGCCAGGACGGATCGGCTAGAGTGGATCAGCTAGAATCGGCCCCATGCCGACCCTGCCGCTGACCCTCGCCGTCATCACCCACAACGAGGCCGACACCATCGGACGCTGCCTCGACAGCGTGCCGTTCGCGGCCGAGAAGCTGGTGGTCGACTCGGGCAGCGACGACGACACGGTGGCGATCGCGCAGGCGCACGGCGCGCGCGTGGTCCGGCAGGACTGGCTTGGCTTCGGTCCGCAGCGCAACTTCGCCACCACCCAGTGCAGCCACGCGTGGATCCTGGTGCTGGATGCCGACGAATACCTCACGCCGGAGCTGTCGGCGGAATTGCAGCAGCGCCTGCCGGCGTTGATCGCCGGCGATGCCGCCGCCGCGTATCTCAGGCGCAGCACGATCTACATGGGCGCGCCGATGCGCTGGTATCGCCCGGCCGTGGGCGAGCGGCTGGCGCGGTTGTACCACCGCGACCGCGCGCGCTGGACCGACGCCCGGGTGCACGAGTCGCTGCGTTTCGACGGCGCCGCGCCGACGCTGCGCGCGCCATTCAACCACGTCAACAATCCGACCCTGCCGCACAAGCAGTTGAAGGTGCTGCGCTACGCCGAGCTGAAGTGCCGCGACTGGCGCGACAAGGGCAAGCCGGTGCGCATGTGGCAGGCGCCGTTCGTGTTCGCGCTGGCCTTCCTGAAGGACTACGTGTTCCGGCTGGCCATGCTCGACGGCTGGCGCGGCTTCATGATCGCTTACACCGCCGCCGGCTACGCGCTGTACAAGCGCATGCGCTATTACGAAATGGTCAACAACCCCGAATCGGTCGCATCCGCGACCGATTTATTGAACAAGCATCACATAGACCGCTGAAGCACAGGTTCGCCACGCGGCATGATCAAGCGAACCCGCACGGCCCCTTGCCTCCTCTCCCTTTGGGAGAGGATTGAGGCGAGGGTACGGGGCTCACCGTAACTTTCATTTTGCAGCTCTTGCAATCCACAACTCGCGACTCGCCCATGTCTTCCAAAAAGCGCTACCTCCTGTATGGCTCCGAACGCTACGCGCTGGCGATCCTGCGCCCGCTGCAGGAGGCGATCCGCGCGCGCGGCGGCGAGGCGGCGTGGTTCTTCGACGGGCCCGGCGGGGAAGATCTACGCGAGGGCGAGCGCCTGCTCGACGTGGCCGGGGTGCGTCGCTGGAATCCACTGGCGGTACTCACGCCGGGCAATCACCTGCCGCACTTCTTTCCCGGCGCCAAGGTGGAGGTCTTCCACGGTTTCGACGCGGGCAAGCCCAGGCACATCTATATCCGCGGCTTCTTCGACCTGTACTGCACTACCGGGCCGCGCGACACCGCGCAGTTCCAGGCCCTGGCCGACAAGCTGGGCCACTTCAGCGTGGCCGAAACCGGCTGGCCGAAGCTCGATCCGTTCATGCGCGAGATCGCCGGCCCGCTGCCGCCCGTGCGCCAGCCGCCGGTAATCTTGTACCACTCCACTTTCTCGCCCTCATGGAGTGCCGCCGAGACGCTGTACGACGAGGTCAGGCGCCTCTCGCGCGATGGCCGCTGGCACTGGATCGTCACCTTTCATCCGAAGATGAATCCGCAGACCGTGGCGAAGTTCAAGGCGCTGCAGAACGAATACCTCCGCTTCGTCGAAAACGACAACATCCTCGAACTGTTCCCGCAGGTGGACTTGATGTGCTCGGACACCTCCTCGGCGCTCAGCGAGTTCCTGCTCACCGGCAAGCCGGTGGTGACGTACAAGAATCGCCGGCCGGGGCCGCAGCTGATCGACATCGACTCGCCCGCGCAGTTCGAGCCGGCGATCGAACGCGCGCTGGCGCGGCCGCCGGAACTGTTGCAGGCCATCCGCGATCACGCCGATGCGATCCACCCGTACCGCGACGGCCGTTCCAGCGAACGCGTGCTCGATGCGATCGATGCCTTCGTCGCCGCCGGTGCGCGCAATCGGCGGCGCAAGCCATTGAACTTGTGGCGCAAGCTGAAGCTGCGCCGGCGGATCGGCTATTGGGGGCCGGCATGAGCGTACGCCCGATGGCCTTGCGCGGACCCGGCGCAGGCTAGAATCGTCCACGTCGTCGCCAAGAGTCCGCCTGTGTCATACCGCACCTATAGCCGTTTCGAGCACGTGCGTGCCGTGTGGCCCTGGCTGCCGCTGTGGGTGCTGGCAGCCGGGCTGGCGATCTTTTCGCATGGGCCGATGCCGCTGTATTCCACCCGTACGCTGGCGGTGGCGTGGGAGATGTGGAGCCACGGCCACTGGCTGGTGCCGCATCTGAACGGTCATCCCTACAGCGAAAAGGCGCCGCTGCTGTTCTGGTTGATCGGCGCCGGCTGGTCCGTGTTCGGTGTCAGCGACGTGTGGCCGCGCGTACTGGAACTGCTGTTCGGTGGCGTCCAGCTGGTGCTGCTCGCGGCGCTGGCGCGGCGCCTGTTTCCGAGCCGGCCGTGGATGGCCAAGGCCGCGCCCTGGATGCTGCTGGCGCTGGGTTTCGCGTTCCTGTTCGGCCTGCAGATCATGTACGACGTCCTGCTGGCGGTATGGACGCTGGCCGCGTTGCTGTGCCTGACGCCCAGAGCGCATCGCAGCGAACCGCGCTGGTTGCTGTTCGGCCTGTGCCTCGGCGCCGGGCTGCTCACCAAGGGCCCGGTGATGCTGCTGCACGTCGTCTTCCCGTGGCTGCTGGGCCCGCTGTGGAGCGACTGGGCCGGACAGCACCGCGCCCGCTGGTACGGTCGCGGCGCACTGGCCGTTCTGCTCGGTGCCGCGTTGCTGCTGGCATGGGCGTTGCCGGCCGGTTTCGCCGGCGGCGCGGCGTATCGGCACACGCTGTTCTTCACCCAGACGGCCGGTCGCGTGGTCGACAAGGTGGCGCTGGCAGCCGACCTGCAAAACCATGCGCAACCCTTCTGGTGGTACCTGCCGGCGCTGCCGCTGCTGCTGTTCCCGTTCAGCGGCTGGCCGCGCCTGTGGGTCGCCCTGGCAACCTTGCGCCGACCGCTGGAACCGGGCCTGCGTTTTGCGCTGAGCTGGCTGGTGCCGGTCTTCGTGACGTTTTCGCTGATCGGCGGCAAGCAGCTGTATTACCCGCTGCCGGAATTCGGTGGTGCCGCCTTGCTGATGGCCGCCGCCATCGCCTTGCTGCGCGAGCGCCGCCCGGCGCTGGCCGACAACCACTGGCTCGGCACCTGGCCGCTGGCGGTGGCCGGCATCGGCTTTGCGTTGTTCCTGTTCCTGCTGCCGATGCTGGTGGCCAGCCACAGCCTGCACGGCGATTGGCCGGAAGCGGCCGCACCGTCAAGCCGCTATTTCAGCGTGGTGTTCCTGCTGCTTGGCGGTTTGCTGCTGCTGCGCGGCCGTGGCGAGCTGCGGCGGCTGGCGGTGGCCGGATTGATCGGTGCACTGACCCTCAATACCTTGTTCACCCTGACCTTGTGGCCCCGCTACGACCTGCGGCCCTCCGCGCAGTTGCTGCATGACGCGGACCGCCGGAACCAGCCGATCGGCTACCTCGGCGATTACGCCGGGCAGTTCCATTTCGCTGGCCGGTTGCTGCATCCGGTCATCTCCCTGACCGAAGGGAAAAACCTGCAGGATTTCGCGCAGGCCCATCCGAACGGACTGATCGTGGCGCACCCGGACCGGCTCGATGCCGAGGATCTGCGCTACGCGCTGCTGGTGCAGCCGTTTCGCTCGACCTGGGTGGTGATCTGGCCGGCCACCGCGCTGGCCGACCTGCGCGCAGGGCATACCCCACCAGAACCGGCGCAACCGACCCAGGTGTATCCGTCAGACGACTGGCGTCATCGCATGCAGCCATGAATGCGCAACTGATCGCCAACCTGCGCAGCCAGTGCGGTGGCCCACGCGACGGCGCACTGCTGCGCTTTTCGCTGGGCAATGCCTTGCTCGGTGCAGGCGATGCGGGCGCGGCGATCGACGAACTGCGGCGTGCACTGGCGTTCGACCCGACCTATTCCGCGGCATGGAAGCTGCTCGGCAAGGCCTGCATCGACGCGGGACAGCCACAGGCAGCCGCCGAGGCCTGGCGCGATGGCATCGCCGTCGCCGCCCGGCGCGGCGACAAGCAGGCCGAAAAGGAAATGGCCGTGTTCCTGCGCCGCCTGGAAAACCCGAAGCCGTAGGAGGCTTTGCTCTTGTGGGAGCGACTTCAGTCGCGATGCTTCTGCTTCATGGAAGAGCATCGCGGCTGAAGCCGCTCCTACAAGTACGCTACGCGTGGGCGCGATCGTAGGGGCTGGGTCGATCGTCGGCCGAATAGCGCTTGTACTGCCACTGGTACTGCGCAAAGGCCTGCTCGACACAGGTCTGCACGCCACGGTTGAGCGCACTGCAGGCGATGCCCAGGTCGGCGCCGGCCAACCCGTCGGGCGCCGGCAGCAGATGGATGCGATAGCCCGCGCCACGCGGCAGGCGCTCGGCAAACGCGAACAGCACGGTCGCGCCGGTACGCGCGGCCAGGCGCGGCAGCAGCACCATGGTCAGTGCCTCCCGACCGAAGAATGGGGCGAACTGGCCTTCGCCGGCGCGCGGTTTCTGGTCCGGCAAAATCCCGACCGTACCGCCCGCGGCCAGCCGCTTGTAAAGCGTGCGCACGCCGGCACCATCGGCACGCACCTGCTCCGGCGCCAGCGCACCGCGTACCTTGCGCAGCAGGCCTTCGACCGCCGCCATGCGCGGCGGTCGATACAGGATCGCCATCGGCGTCTTGCGGCACAGCCAGTAATTGAGCAATTCCCAGCAGCCCAGGTGCGGCGCGGCGACGATCACGCCCTTGCCGGAAGCCAGCGCCGCATCGAGCAGCGCTTCACCACGCACCTCGCGAACCAGTTCCAGTGCATGCCCGGCGCCGGCGCCCCAGATTTTCGCGAGCTCGCAGACCGATTTGCCGCTCTCGATCATCACCTCGCGCAACAGCGCCGCCTGGGCGGCGTCATCCAGCTGCGGCCGCACGATGCGCAGGTTCACCGCGGTGGCCTGGACCATGCGCCCGTGTCGCCACAGCACGCAACGGCCCAACGCACTGCCGAAGCCGTGCAGCAGGCGCAATGGCAACCGGCCCAGCAGGCGCAGCAGCAGATAGATCAGAGTCATGTCGGCACGCATCCGTACAGTTTACGGTGACGGCGGGGAAATCTGCGCATAGCATTGCGCTACGACTCTCCATCATCGGGTCCCCATGATCGCCCTGATCCAGCGCGTACTTTCCGCCCGCGTCGATGTCGGCGATGAAACCATCGGCGCGATCGGCCCCGGCCTGCTGGCGCTGGTGGCGGTCGAGCCGGACGATGGCGAAACCCAAACCCGGCGCATGCTCGAACGTCTGCTCGGTTACCGTGTGTTCACGGATGCCGCCGGCCGCATGAACCTCTCGCTCACCGACACCGGTGGCGGTCTGCTGCTGGTGAGCCAGTTCACCCTGGCGGCCGATACCCATTCCGGCATGCGCCCGGGGTTCGCCCGTGCCGCGGCACCGGAACAGGGAAGACGCTGGTTCGATCGTCTGGTCGAACTGGCTCGCGCGGCGCATTCGGGGGTGGAAACCGGCCGCTTCGGTGCCCATATGGAAGTTCATCTGGTGAACGATGGCCCGGTAACCTTCTGGCTCAAGGCAAGCTGACCTGGCAGGGACAGGCCCCCAATCGGTCGAGATCTGAAAATTGCCGCAAGGCCACGTTCTGGCGCGCTTTTTGCGTAACTCCGTTAAAATCTTTTTGGCCTTGAAACTGGTCAAAAAAGAAGCACATCGTTATAATGTCCGGTTCTTGAACCCCGCGGTGGTCGGTTAATGAATAGCAAAGCTCCCCACGAGCAACAGTCGGAAATCAAAGCGCTCATCTCCAAGGGTTTGGAGCAGGGTTACTTGACGTACGCCGAAATCAACGACCACCTGCCCGATGACATCGTCGATCCGGAGCAGATCGAAGACATCATGGCGGTACTCAAGGGCGTCGGCATCGAGGTGCACGACGCGGCACCCGACACTGACACCATCGCCGACGGCGCGGCACCCGGCAACACCTCCGGCGACGACGATGCCGCCGCCGAAGAGGCCGTGGCATTGCTCTCCGCGGTGGACGCCGAAGTGGGTCGCACCACCGATCCGGTGCGCATGTACATGCGCGAGATGGGTACGGTCGAGCTGCTGACCCGCGAGGGCGAGATCGTCATTGCCAAGCGCATCGAGGAAGGCCTCAGCCAGGTGCAGACCGCCCTGGCCAGCTTCCCGCTGACGATCGAACTGCTGCTGGAGGAATACGACCAGCATCTGGACGGCAAGCGCCGCCTCAGCGAAATCCTGGCCGGCTTCCTCGATCTGGAGGAGGCCGCCGACCTTGCCCGCAAGGAGAAGGAAGCCGCTGCACTGCTGGTGCCCGAACCGGAGCCCGGCGACGAGCCCGACGAAGATACCGACGACGAGGACGTGGAAGAGGAAGCCGGCCCGACTGGTCCCGATCCGGAAGAGGTCAAGCGCCGCATGGAGCTGCTGCGCGACTACTACGGCAAGTTCCAGAAGGCCGCGCCCAAAGCCGCCAGCATCACCGACAAGAAGATCGTCAAGCTGCGCGACCAGATGGCCGAGGAATTCCTCAAGCTCAAGCTGCCGTCCGCGCTGATCGACGGCTTCGTGCGCAAGCTGCGCGAAGTGGTGGGCGACATCCGCCATCACGAACGCGTGCTGATGGACATCTTCGTCAAGCAGGTGAAGATGCCGAAGAGCGAGTTCATCAAGTCCTTTCCCAGCAACGAGGGCAACCTCGAATGGGCCGCCGAGCTCAGCCGCAAGCGCCAGAAGTGGTCGCCGAACATCAAGGCCCATCGCGAGGCGATCGACGCCGAGCAGGAGAAGCTCGCCGCGATCGAGCGCAAGCTGTTCCTGCCGCTGATCGACATCAAGGACATCAATCGCGCCATGGCCAGCGGCGAGGCCAGGGCACGTCGCGCCAAGAAGGAGATGGTCGAGGCGAACCTGCGCCTGGTGATCTCGATCGCCAAGAAGTACACCAACCGCGGCCTGCAGTTCCTCGACCTGATCCAGGAGGGCAACATCGGCCTGATGAAGGCGGTGGACAAGTTCGAGTACCGCCGCGGCTACAAGTTCTCGACCTACGCCACCTGGTGGATCCGCCAGGCGATCACCCGTTCGATCGCCGACCAGGCGCGCACTATCCGCATCCCGGTGCACATGATCGAGACGATCAACAAGCTCAACCGCATTTCCCGCCAGATGCTCCAGCAATTCGGCCGCGAGGCCACGCCGGAGGAGCTGGCCAAGGAAATGGAGATGCCCGAGGACAAGATCCGCAAGGTGCTGAAGATCGCCAAGGAGCCGATCTCGATGGAAACCCCGATCGGCGACGACGAGGATTCCCATCTGGGCGACTTCATCGAGGACGGCAACGCCAGCTCGCCGGTCGACTCGGCCACCGAGACCGGCCTGATGGAAACCGTGCGCGACGTGCTCGCCGGGCTGACCCCGCGCGAGGCCAAGGTGCTGCGCATGCGCTTCGGCATCGACATGAACACCGACCACACGCTGGAGGAGGTCGGCAAGCAGTTCGACGTCACCCGCGAGCGGATCCGCCAGATCGAGGCCAAGGCGCTGCGCAAGTTGCGCCACCCCAGTCGCTCCGAACAGCTGCGCTCGTTCCTCGACGTCGAGTAAGCGCGCCGACCGTCAGCAACCCCGGACAACGCCCGCCTCACAGCGGGCGTTGTTTTTTCCATGATCACCGTGGGACTGCCCGCGGCGAACCCGGCCTGTGAGTGCACATCGTGAGTCAGCAACCCCATGCCAAGGCCTCTCGCGCAGGGCTGATCTTCGGCGTCACCTGCTACACGATATGGGGCCTGTTCCCGCTCTACGTGGTGCAACTGGAGTTCGCCTCGGCGCTGGAAATCGTCGCCCACCGGATCCTGTGGTCGCTGCTGCTGTGCCTCGGGCTGCTGACGCTAACCCGCCGGCTGCCCGAGTTCCTCGCCGTACTGCGCTCGCCGCGCCAGTTCGGCGCACTCGCGCTGGCGGCCGCGCTGATCGCCTGCAACTGGCTGGTCTACGTCTATGCCGCCACCACCGGCCAGATACTGCAGGCCTCGCTGGGCTACTTCATCAACCCGTTGCTGACCGTGATGCTCGGTGTGCTGGTGCTGCGCGAGCGGCTGCGCCCGACGCAATGGCTGGCGGTCAGCATCGGCCTGGTGGCGATCGTGGTGATCGCCGTCGGCCAGGGGCGACCGCCCTGGCTGGCACTGGCGCTGGCGATCAGCTTCGGCTTCTACGGACTGAGCAAGAAGCAGGCCGGCCGCAGCATCGCGCCGATTCCCAGCCTGACCGTGGAGACCCTGGTACTGGCGCCGCTGGCCCTACTCGCGCTGGCCTGGCTGGGCTCCCGCGGCCAGACCCACTTCACCGTCCACGGCACCCGCTCGGCACTGTGGCTGATGTCCACCGGCGTCGCCACCACCCTGCCGCTGATCACCTTCGCCGCGGCGGCACGACGGCTGCCGCTGAGCACGCTGGGCTTGCTGCAGTACATCGGCCCCAGCCTGCAGTTCGTGATTGCCGTGGTCATCGCGCACGAACCGATGTCGCCATCGCGCTGGATCGGCTTCGCGATGATCTGGGCGGCGCTGCTGATGGTCAGCGTCGACGCGCTGCATGCCCAGCACCAGCGCCGGCGCCAGGCCGCCGCGAACACGCCCGAACTGGAACCGCTCGGCTGATCGGCGGGTGAGGATTTTGCGCAGCAAGCCGCCCGCTGCGGGCCGGCTCGGGTACCATAGCGGCTCGGGCCTGTAGCTCAACGGTTAGAGCAGGGGACTCATCGAAAGGTGCCGCCACGCAGGAATGCGTGGACGGGAACGGGATGAATTCAGGGAAACCTCAGCGGCGCGCCTGGCGCGGACGGTGGCAACCCTGAGCCAAGCCGGCGGTACACCGCCGGAAGGTGCAGAGACTACCTGAGGACTTCAGCGTCCTTGATCACAGGCTCGAGCGTCCCGCACCCCACCCGCGCATGCGTCATTCGCATCGAGCGAAGGGTGAAGAGATAGTCCGCGCCGGAGGGAAACCCCCGGGACACGCGAATCCCTTGGTTCCAGGTTCGAATCCTGGCGGGCCCACCACATTGCCATCCGACATCGTCTGTGTGGCGGAAAGCATAGTTTGGCCGGAATGGCCAAACTATGATTTCTTGGTAAGCATAGTTTGGCCGCAACAAGGACCGACTCCGACTGCCCACCGGGCTGCCGCTCGTCAACCGGGGGCAAGGGAGAACGCGCCAGCAGTCACTGACGCCTCGAGCCACCGAGGCAATCTGAACTCCAGCTTTCGACGAAGGCAAATGCGGGCGCTCTCTGCCTTGTCTACGACCGCGTCAGGTCAGGAGCGACATAACCACATCGCCGGGTGGCCATCCGGCGCGCAGGGACCGCTTGCGGCCAGAAGCAGACTTGATCGTTACTGGCCCAGTGATCAGAAGTCGCGATTCTGCCGGTCACCACTACGCTTCCGCAGTCGGCGGCGCGGGGGCCGATGGATCAGGGTGAAGCCTGGCTACACCCTGTCCCATCGGTGGATGCCGTCCGATCCGAGGCTACGCCAGCATGTCGCCCAATCGACGGAACCAGCCGCGAACTTCGCCGCCTGGATCTCGCTCATCCAGCATTGCCGCTGTCATGCAAGGGAAGGCCCGTTGAGCAAGCTTCCTTTTCGCATTGGAGTCCTTGAGAGGCTTTCCATTGCCAGCGCGGGCTACGAATGCTTCCCCAAAAACTTGAGGCGTTGCTTTGCCATCCACCGGATGGTCGGTGACCTCGATATCGAAGCCAAACGCCATCGAGATAGCGTCCTTATGCAAGTAGCTCTCAATCTCGTGCTTGGCGGTGACAACCGCCCATGAGCCGTTCCGCCGCTCATTGACCTGCTTTGCATATTCAGCATAGTCAGGCACGTCCCCGTCGTAGATGTGCACCTCACGTTTGTTGAGGCCGCGCAAGTAGTGCTGGTTGACCCAATGCTCCAGCGTGCCACCGCCGAGGACAACGAAGGCTAGGCGTTCATCAGATGCGAGGTTCGGCAGCGTTGCATCGGCTTGGTGAAGTGCACTGGACAAGGCCTTCAACGCCAAGACGTCGGTGGGTCCCTCGACGCACACCAACACTTGAACACGACTGTCCGGGGTCACGCCAAGCGCTTCTGCAACTTGGCCGAACACATCGACCCCGGATTGGATCTGGGGCTTCTTGGTCTCGGCATGGCGCGAAACGTAACGGATGCTCTCCTGGGGCAGCGAGGAGGCGAAGCCGGGGCTGTGGGTGGTCAGGAGCACTTGGCAGCCTGAATCCTCTGACAGTGCCTTGAATGAATCGATGAGGATGCGCTGGTTGTTCGGATGCTGCGCGGTCTCCGGCTCCTCGATGGCGTAGATGATGCTGCGCTTGGCGCTGGTCCTGAGACGACGCTCCGCCTCGGCCTTGAAGAAGCTTACTAAAACCAGCCGCCGCACGCCGCTGCCCCTCTTATTCAGGTTCTTCCGGGTTTAGCGTGGGTAGAGATCAAGGCCGCCGCAAAAGAAGTAGGCGGCGGTCTTGAAGTGTTGGGGGTTGCGGTAACCGCAGGCCCGGCGCTTGATGGCCATGAGCTTGCTGTTGATGCCTTCGGCGACGGCGTTGGTGATGCGTAGTCGACAGTAGGTCAGGATGTTGTCCAGACGGCGCTTGAGCATGTGGGCAACTTGCCGGATGGGCGCCAGGCGGCTGTGCGTGGCCCAGTGGAACCAGTGTTTAAAGTAGCGGCGCGCCCATGCCTCACGCCGGTAGGACCACAGGTGGCGCAAGGCTTCCTTGATCGCCCAGGCGCGAGCTACCTTCAGGTTCTGCCCCAACAGATCACGCAATTGACGTCGTCGCTGCTGCGGCAGGTTTTCCCGGCTGTAGAGCCACAGATATTTGGTTCGCGCCAAGGTGTTGTCCCCGGTCGCGCGCAGTGCCCGATGCTCTGCCTTGCGTACCGCATCCACGGCTTGCCCCATGTGCTGCATGATGTGGAAGCGATCGAAGACGATCTTGTCGGCGGCCGCGGGGACATGCGCTACGGTGGCCTGGAAGTAGGGATCCCACATGTCCATGGCCACCGCCTGGATGTGCTCACACTGCTCCGGCGTCAGGGTCTCGTAGAACCCTGCCAGCGATTCACGCGTGCGCTCATCGGCCATGTACTCGATGGTGGAACGATCCACGTCACTGACGATAGTCGTGTACGAATGGCCTTTGCGGAACGCCTTTTCATCCACGCCAATTCGACGCAGCGACAGCGGCCCCTTGCGCGACTGACCGCGGCGTACCGCTCGCTCCATAACGCCGAACACCTCGTCCCAGGAAAGATGCAGGAGCCTGCAGGCGCCACTTACCGTAGCGCACTGCTGCAGCACGTCGATGATCCAGCGCTCCATCAGCAACGTGAAGCGGGAGCGTGGCTCGGCCCAAGGCACGGCAATCTGCACCACGCCATGATCCGGACAGCGAACGCGGGGAACCCGTGCCTTGAGGATCGTCTGCAACTGGCAGGTATCCAAGTGGCGCCAGGCGCGCTCCGGGGCATGGTCATGAACCGGCAGATCCTGGTCGCACTTCGGGCAACGCCAGCGGCATCCCTCCGGGTGATCCACCTCGACCTCTACCCGATTCCCCGGCAGATCCAGATGAACATCCGTCACTCGCCATGGCGCTGATAGACCAAGGATCTGCCGGTATAGCTCTACATCGCGCATTGGACGGGCTCCTCTCACCGAACCCGCCCATCCTCCTACTCCCAGCTACCCACGGGAATCCCGGAAGGACCAAAAAAGTTCGCGCCGTGCCCCACTTTCAGCTTAGACCGCAGAATTTTACGGCTTTGGTGACATCGGTCAGACTCCTGGCCGTGCTTGCCAACTCGGCGGTGGGTGACGCGATCTGAGTGGTCTCGATCGACTCATGGCCGAGCCACAGCGCAATGACACATGGCTCGGCACCCTGCTGGAGAAGGCCCATCGCCGTCGTGTGGCGAAGCACATGAGGGCTCACCCGCTTGTGCTTCAGCGACGGACAGGCGGTCGTTGCCGAGGCGACATGCTTGGTCAACAGATACTGCACGCCGTGCGCACTCAAGCGGCCGCCACTTGCGTTCGGGAACAAGGGCTGATCTGGAAGCTTGTGTGGCTCCTTCACCCAGGCCGCGAGGACGACCCGAGTGTTCTTGCTCAGCGGTGTACAGCATTCCTTACGTCCCTTGCCGATCACGCGCACGTGTGCACCGATACCCGCGCCGATCAGCGCTCTGGCCTACACCAACAAGGCGGTGATCTACCGCCTGCTGTTTCAGGCCACGACCCAGACCTTGCTCACCATCGCCGCCGATCCCAAACATCTGGGGGTCTGTTTCGGGTCAACATCTGTCCATCGCAGCTTGCCCGGTCGTCATCGGGCCAGCAAGGGCAGACATCGGCCATTACCGGGCATTGAGAATCATGGCTGCAAGCCACGGTTGCCGCGCCCAGGCGTATGCTTCCTGTAGGGCTGGGCGCGGGACCTAGAAGCAACCGGGGTGAGTTCTGATGGGGAAACGTTCGGTCGGGGTCGGTGTGTGGCTGGTCATCGGGGCACTGGTGCTAGTCGCCATGGCGCCCAAGGGGGTCTGGATCGGGCTCGGGGTGATCGGCGTGAGTGCCCTGATCGCATACTTGGCCATCAAGCATCCAAGCCAAAAAGGGGGGCGCGATGCCCACCAGCATGAGCCTACTCTGGCCGAGCTGATCGCCAAGAGCGAGCCTCAGCGATCTGCCCGTCGGCCTGCGGCCCCGTCCGCCGGTCGACCCCGCACAGCCTCTGAACACCCGCTGGTCGAGAGTCCTGGTCAGTCATCCGAGTGGAGGGCAACTCGCCAAGCCACAATTGACGTGAACCGCGAGCATGCGCAAACCTTGGGCGACAAGTTTCCTCCGACTTCGCCGCCAACGAATGAGCAGATAAGCGCGCCAGCTCATCCCGCTCCGCCGGCATCGCCTCCACCGCGCGCGCCGCAGAACAGTATTCCCCCAGCAGACACGCCTTCCGGTTCGCAGACGACCGATCTGATGGACGACTTGCTGACGGACAACGTGGCCGCCTTGGCGGCCGTGGGTGCGATCACCTTGCAGCGCGTGGCGCAGGACGGCATGCGCGTTCGTGCCGATGCGGGTGTGCAAGCCTTGCGCGACAAGTTTCCTGTGATTCCGCCGCGAACGAATGAGCAGATAAGCACGCCAGTTGAACCTGCGGCCTCTCTCATCGCCTTGCAGCCCCCGACACCACCTCGAGCGAGCGAACGGGCAATCACACCCAGTTCGCCGCCAGCCCCTCCGTCCCCTTCCAGCACTAGGGACGTGCCTGCGCCCAACCCCCAGCGCACCTCTGGGGACTCCATGCGTGCGCTCCAAGATTCGCCTGAGTCCGAACGCATGTACTCGGCGGCAGTGATTACTAAACTTCCCGTGGCTCACGCTATACCTGCAGCGCCCGCCGGATTCGGCGAGGGACGCTGGGTGCCCCCTGGCGAAACCATCAAAGTGGCCGGCGTGAACTTGCCGGGCGGGATGCTCTATGTCGGCGGGAGGCTGAACGCGCTTAATGGCGGCACCGAGCCATGCCTGATCAGCGGCCAACACACTGTGGCGCGTGTGGGCAACTACCGGGCACGCCAGATGGGCTATTGGCCCAGCTACGCCGAGGCTTCGCCAGAGGAGCGACGCGCCTACCTGAACTGGTTGTCGGAAGGTCGCTCGAATCCCGATTGCGACATCGGATACGTGTTCCTGTTTTTCTACGGACTCGAACGTCGCGTCACCGTGGATTCGCGCAGCAACCCCGCAACGCGAAATGACTGGCCAGCCATCATCGTCGAGCTCCGGCGACTGCTTGCGATCTATGGCGAGAAATCGGGATCGTTCAGTCGCTACGCTGGTGAACTTCTGAGCTGGATCGAGCTGGACGGAAAGTCCAGTCAGCTCTATAAGCAGCCCGTGCCGGATTTCCCAAGAATCTATGAGCTGCCGCCGTATCTCCGACTGGCTCTCGGTCAAGCTGCCGTCGACCGCGCTCCGCTTCCCGCGCATCTCGCGCTGGCCTGGATTCGCTTGAATCCGGAATGCTACTTGCGCACCGCAGCCACCCGTTGCCCCAACGAGTTTGAGCGTCTGTTCACCCAGCGCTATCACGAAGCCCTCGGCCATGGATTGGTGCTTCCGAAAAACCGCACCAAGCTCAAGTTCGTATACCAAGCCGCCTCGGCGGGGCTGCGCGGCGCCAATATCACGATGGCGTTCGGGGACGTTCCTGACGTCACGGCATTGACCGCACCCATCAGAAACCTGATGGAGATAGCGAGCCAGTGCACGGACGAACTTGGTTCTTATAGCCGCCTCGTTGGAAAGGACCCTGCGGCAGCCGGAGCATTGGAAGGGTTGTTGCTGCTGCCCGCCACCCTCTGGCCCGATGCCACGCAAGCAAAGCTGCGGGCGTTGATCGCACAGATGCGCGATGGCCGACTGTCGTTGCCGCTGAAGGAACTCCTTGCGGTGTTAGGAGGTGCCAACCAAGTGGTCAATCGCGATCGCGTGCGGGGCTTGGCGCGGGCGCTTGAAGGCGCCGAGATTGGGATGGAGCCGAATGTCCTCGGTGGCGCCAGGGCGCCAGGCGAACAGGACGCGGTCGTGTTGTTCGCTCAACCGCTCATGGATTCGGACGTGGGTTCGCGTGCCGAGTATCAAACGGCCGCATTGACGCTGCAGTTGGCCTCTGCCGTGGCCCAGGCCGATGGCGTCTTCCACGATCGGGAGATCGCACATCTGCGGGCGGAAATCGAAGGATGGGCGCACCTTACCCTCGCCGAGCGCCACAGGCTGCACGCGCATCTCCAGTGGTTGACTACCTCGCCAATGAACCTGGCAGCGCTAAAAAAGAAGTTGGAGCCGTTGCCCACCACGGCGCGCGAGACGCTCGCTGCCTTCATGGCGACGCTGGCCCAGGCCGACGGCGTCGTCTCGCCCGATGAAGTGAAGTTCCTGGAAAAGGTCTACAAGGCTCTCGGCGTAGAACCCAAGCGGGTCTTCAGCGACATCCACGCGGCTGGTTCCGGCGGCGCCCCTGTGTCCACGGTCCAGGCCGAGAAGCAGGGCTTCCGCCTGGATGCCGAGCGTATCGCGGCGTTGCAAGAAGACACGGTGCGAGTCTCGGCGCTGCTGTCGAAGATTTTCGCCGAGGAAGACGACAGTACGACCGCGCCTGCGGCACCCGCTCCGGAACCGGAACTCGAAGACGAAGCCGATTCGCCGCTGGGCCTGGACCAAGATCATTCCGCTCTGCTGCGCCTGCTGCTGTCGCGGCCCGAATGGACGCGTGCCGAGCTGGAGGACGCTGCCGCCGACTTGGACCTGATGCTCGACGGCGCGATGGAACAGATCAACGAGGCGGCCTTTGAGGCATTCGACGAGCCACTGTTCGAAGGCGAGGACCCGATTTCAGTGAACACCCAACTACTTGAGAAGATCGAAGCATGAATGCTGCCATTCGCCCCAAGGATCGCGACGCCGTTATCCAATCCCTGCGTGCCGGCGTCGTGCCCCGCGCGGGTCAACACCTCATCCAGGTCGCCCGAGGTCGGGAGATCGAAGCGTTGGTCACGGACATCGACCGCATTGGTGACGGTGGTTCATCGTTCCGCTTCGTCATCGGCGAATATGGTGCAGGCAAGACCTTCTTTCTCAATCTGATCCGCGCCATTGCCATGGAGCGCAAGCTTGTTGTGGCCAACGCCGACCTCAACCCAGATCGACGCCTGCACGCGTCCGGCGGGCAGGCCCGATCGCTGTATGCCGAACTCATGCGCAACCTGGCCACGCGAACCAAACCAGAGGGTGGCGCCTTGTCCGGCGTGGTCGAGAAGTTCATCGCCACGGCCAAAACCGAAGCCAAAGCGCAGAGCCTGTCCACCGAGCAAGTCATCCGGTCGAAGCTGGAACAGCTGACCGAGCTCGTCAACGGTTATGACTTCGCCGATGTCATCGCGGCCTACTGCCGCGGCGTCGAGGAAGGAAGCGAGCAGCTGAAATCAGATGCCGTCCGCTGGTTGCGCGGTGAGTTCGCGACCCGGACCGACGCACGCGCGGCACTGGGCGTTCGCACGATCGTCGATGACGCATCGATCTACGATCAGCTGAAACTCATGGGCAGGTTCGTGCGCTTGGCCGGATACGCGGGGCTGTTCGTGTGTCTGGATGAAATGGTCAATCTTTACAAGCTTGCCAACTCGCAAGCGCGCAGCTCCAACTACGAGCAGATCCTGCGCATGCTCAACGACTCCTTGCAGGGCACCGCCGTGGGCCTCGGATTCGTGCTGGGTGGCACGCCGGAGTTCCTGTTGGATACGCGCCGCGGGATTTACAGCTACTCGGCACTCCAAAGTCGGCTTGCCCAGAACGCTTTCGCGACCAATGAGCTTGTCGACTTCTCGGGCCCCGTGCTGCACCTTTCCAGCTTGACGGTGGAAGACTTCTACCTGCTTTTGGGGAAGGTCCGCCATGTATACGCTGCCGGGGACGCTGCCCGGTATCTGCTTCCCGACCCGGCTATCGCGAGCTTCATGGAGCACTGCGCCAATCGCATCGGCGAAAGCTTCTTCCGCACGCCGCGCACCACGATCACTTCCTTCATCAACCTCTTGGCCATCCTGGAGCAGAACCCTGGCACCGACTGGAAAAACCTGATCGGCGAGATACGGGTGGAAGCTGATGAAGGCGGCAAGAGTGATGTGGCCGTGGATCTGGAAGACGAGCTGGCTTCCTTTAAACTCTGATGGCAGCGTCCCAGGCTTTCCTGCAACTGGACCCTCGGATACAGCGCTATCTGTGGGCCGAGGGTTGGGGTGCACTGCGCGATGTGCAGGAACAGGCCATTCCGCTGATCCTGCCATGCAACCAGGATGTCATCGTGGCTGCCAGCACGGCCTCAGGGAAAACTGAGGCCGCTTTCCTCCCTGCCTTGACTCACCTGCTCGGCCGGCCAGACGAGGGCTTGATCGTCTACATCAGCCCGCTGAAAGCGCTGATCAACGACCAGTTTGGACGCCTGGACCGCCTCTGCGAGAACCTGGACGTGCCCGTCTGGCCGTGGCACGGGGATATCACCTCGACTTCCAAGCGGAAGTTCATGCAAAAGCCGACTGGCGTGCTCTTGATCACGCCGGAGTCCTTGGAGGCCACGTTGTGCAACCGTGGCACCAGCATTGCCGCCTTATTCAAGCAGATGACCTTCTTCGTCATCGATGAACTTCACGCGTTCATCGGCACCGAACGCGGGAAGCAACTGCAGGCGCTGATGCACCGCATCGAAGTCGCACTGGGACGCACGGTGCCTCGCATTGGGCTCTCCGCCACGCTGGGCGACATAGGCTTGGCGGCCCAGTTCCTGCGGTCCGATCACCACGTGGCGTTAGTTAACGCGTCATCGACTGGGGACCAGTTGCTTATCCTGGTCAAGGGGTTTGAAGAGCTCGCGGCTGCGGACGGGACAGGCAGCAAGAACGATCCGGAAACGGAGCGTGCACCGCTGGCGATCGCCCAGCACATGTTCAAAATCCTGCGCGGCTCCAACAACCTCATTTTCCCGAACAGCCGTCGGGAGGTTGAGCGCTACACGCATCTTTTGAATGAGCTGTGTGAGCAAGCCCAAGTCCCCAAGGAGTTCTGGCCGCATCACGGTAACCTGTCGAAGGAAATCCGCTACGAAACCGAAGCTGCGCTGAAACAGCGTGAGCGCGCGGCAACTGCTGTTTGCACCAGCACGTTGGAGCTTGGCATCGATATTGGTGCGGTCAAAAGCGTGGTGCAAATCGGCACGCCGCCGTCCGTTGCAAGTCTGCGACAACGACTGGGGCGTTCCGGCCGACGCGAGGGTGAACCTGCAATCCTGCGTGGCTATGTCATCGAAGACGCCTTAGACGAGAAGGCTGACCTGCTAACGCGGCTTCGACTGAACACGGTGCAGACCGCGGCCGTCATCTCGCTTTTGCTGGAAAACTGGTTCGAGCCGCCTGCAGTCCATGTGGCGCACTACTCCACGCTCGTGCAGCAGCTCCTGTCTGCCATCGCACAATATGGCGGCCTCCAGGCGGCTCAGGCATTCCGCCTACTTTGCGCTCCGCCCGGTCCGTTCGAGCGAGTGTCCAAAGACGCCTTTGCCGAACTACTGCGCACCCTGGGACAAGAGGAAATCCTGACGCAGGATCACTCAGGTCTGCTGCTCCACGGCCGCATCGGCGACAAGATCGTCAATCATTATTCCTTCTATGCGGCATTCTCCAGCGACGAGGAGTTCCGCATTGTTTCCGGTGGCAAGGCATTGGGAACGCTACCCGTCTCGCAGATGATGACGCCCGGCCAGCGCATTCTGTTCGGGGGGCGCACTTGGCTCATTGAAGCCATCGACGAAGAACACAAGACGATCCATGTCGCACCCGCCAAGGGCGGCGCCCCTCCGCTGTTCAATGGAGGCGGCGGGCGTGTACATACGCGTGTGCGGCAGCGTATGCGCGATATCTATGTTGCACACGACGCACTGCCTTTCCTAGACCCCACCGCACAACGCTTCTTGGGGGAAGGCCGCGAGGCGTTTGTTACGCTGGCGTTGGCCGATCGTTTGCTGCTGGATCAGGGAAGCCAAGCGATCCTGTTGACTTGGCTGGGCGACGCGGCCAACGAGGCCATCGCTTGCGTTCTGATGTCGCGCGGCTTGCAGGCATTCACAGGCCGGTTGGGGGTCGAGATCCAGCGCGCTGGCCGTAGCCTCGAAGAGATCGAAGACTTGCTGGCAAAAATTGGTTCGGAGCCCGCCGCACCTGTGGACGAATTGCTCGCGAAAGCAAGCAATCTCGCCCGCCAAAAATGGGACGGATTGCTTTCACCGCACCTGTTGCGACAAAGCTATGCCAGCTCCAACTTGGATCTTGATGAGGCAGTAGCATGGCTTCGCGCGACGTTTGAATCGCGGTCATATCAAGCCAGTAGCGGCACCTAAACTCACCTGTCTGTCAGGTTCCTGCAACCCCTAGGAAAAGTCTGAACCACGTCCGGGATCGCCCCATACTAAGCCTCATTTGTCGTCATTCACCAGCTCAGTGACCGGCCCCTTCGGGTCGGTCAGCGACCATCGGGCAAGAGCCGCAACCGACCAGTCGGCGCCCTCCAACCAAAGGTCGCTGACCAGCCAAGAACTGCCATTCCTTGAAGGTTGCCCGCCGCGTTCTTGCGAACCTGCCATCTACTGAACCGGGGTGGAGCCCGATGCAATAGAGGGGCAGGCGAGGCGATCGGTGAGCGACTCAGGAAGCCCCGCGCGGCGACCGATCTTCTCGAGCGTGGTGGTAGGACGGTGGGTATTTCGCGAATAAAGGATTGCACGCCGGTCGAAGGCACAGGGGTCTGCGCCGTGGTCAAGCATGGTCTTCACGATAGCCACGTTGCCTTGCATGGTTCCTTCAAAAAGCGCATCGGCAACCTGCGGTTTGAAAGGCGCTCTGACGTTGGCATGGTGGCGAAGCAGTACGTTCAGTGTGGCCAGATCGCCGCACTGGCCTGCGGCACCTAGCGGTGGACCAAGCAATTGGCCACTGTTGCCGACCAGTCCACCCTTTTCCATGCCGTTGACCGCAGCGGGTCCTCCGAAACGAGAGTCATGTTTCATGGTGTCCATGGTCTTGCTGAAGAAAACAGGCTTGAAGGGCGGAATCCATCCCCGGCCATTGACGTTGGCACCATCATCCAGCAAGCCTTCCACCACGGCCGATTGCCCGGCAAAGATCGCCGTGATGAGGGCGGATTGCCGCCACCGTCGAGCATCACTTGGCGACATCATTTTTAGCTGCTGCCGCGCCTGTGGTAGCTTTCCGTCAATCACGTCGACCATCAGGGTCGCCACATTCGCCGGCGCGTCGAACTTGCCTGTCTGCCACAACTCACGTCCAACGGTGATGGACTGGTGGCAGAGCTCCTGTGCCGAAGGCACGCGATCATCCCCTAAGGCACTGCTCGCCAGCACCAATCCGAACACCAGTGTTGCAACGCGCGAAATCATCCCTGTATCTCCCTGAGCCGAAGTGCGATTAAAGCAAGTTGCGTTATGGCTGCAAGTGCGCCAAGGCGACCGGCGCTATGCGCTCAGGCTGTGCAATTCCAGACAAAGTTCTTATCGTCCATGCTACTTCCTGTAACCGATTTCCCAATAAGACGACATCGATCTACTTGCAACACGGTGGCACAAACCCCGATCCTGATGGCCACAGATCTGACGAGATCATGTCGTCATGTATCGACTCGACGAACGGCATAGGGGTCGATCTCCGCCCGCCGCAGCTTGCCCGGCCGTCATTGGGATCATAAGGGCAGCTCACGGTTGTTGGCGCGCATCTGGCCTCGATCAGGCTGCCGAAAGCAGCGTGACCAAGGTTGGGCTGACCAAAACCAGTGCGGGCATATGGTGCACCGGAAGGTGGTCGGTCGAAAGCGCGCCCGATGGTCGATTCGACGCGAACATCAACAAGCCCAAAGGCAAAAAGCCCCACCGGTATCGGCGGGGCTTCTGTCGGCATGACCCGGGTATTCGGCGTTCGGCTAAGCCTTCTTGCCCGCGCTCGCGGGCTTGGCTACGGCTCGCTTGCCCTTGGCGACGACCTTTGCTTTCTTCGCAGCGACCTTCTTGGCGGGCGCCTTCGCTTTTGGGGCACCTGCAATCAGCAAGCTTTCGGCGGTCACGCCACGGCGTTTCAGCGCGTCCGCAAACCATGCCGGTTGACGCCCACGGCCGGACCACGTCAGGGACGCGTCCGATGGGTCACGGTATTTCGGAGCCACCGATCCCTTGCTCCCTTTCCCACCGGCGGATTTCTTGCCGCCACGGGCCGGATAGACCTCCGCCAGGGTGAGTCCGCTGATGTGGAGCAGCGCGTCCACCTTCTTGCGAACATCCTGGATCAGGTTGGCGTGGGCGGCTTTCATTTTCGATTGCGCCTCAGCAATCAACGACTGCAACTCTTTGGGGGAAAGGGTTTCGAGATCAATGGCCATGGGTATTCCTTTGTGGGTTCGAGAACAGCATAAAGCATCAGTGGAATGAAGCTGTGAAGCATTCCCCGCCCATGGAGTCGGGTATTCGGGGAATCAACCGTCGCCTCGACGGGGGTTGGTGGCATACTTTTGCAATGAGATACCGGTGTGCGATGCGCTTTCTGCTTGGCACGTGCGCGACCTTTGCCGTCGCTGCCCACAGCTTGCCGCCACAGGACTGGCCCATGTTTGGCGGCGACGTGGAAAGCACCAGCGCAAACACGAGGCCCACCGGCATCACGGCCGCCAACGTCACCCACCTCGTGCAACGGCGGATAAAGCTGGACGGCACCGTGGATGCCAGCGTCATTTACCTGCACGACGTCACGATCCGCGGCGCCCGCCGCAATGCCCTCTTCGCCACCACCACCTACGGCAAAACGCTGGCACTCGATGCCGCTAGCGGCGCTGTTTTGTGGGAATACACGCCGCCTGGTTATCGGGCGCTGGTGGGCACGCGCCAGATCGCCAACGCCAGCCCCGTGGCCGATGCCGATCGGCGCTTCATCTATGCCGCCTCGCCCGACGGCTATATCCAGAAGCTGGCCGTCAGCGATGGCCACCGGGTCTGGCGCACCGCCATCACCGAGCTGCCGCAGCGAGAGAAGATGGATTCGCCCCTGAAGTTCTTCCGGGGCCATGTCATCACCGTCACGGCCGGCTACATCGGCGACCGACCGCCCTATCAAGGCCATGTCGCCGTGCTCGACGGCCGCTCCGGCAAGTTGCTGCACGTATGGAACTCGCTGTGCAGCGATCGCCACGGGCTGCTGGAGCCTGACTCGTGCCGGCACGCCCAATCGGCGATCTGGGGACGCGCCGGCGCAGTGATCGACCCCGGCAACGGCGATATCTTCGTTGCCACCGGCAATGGCGACTGGAACGGCACGACCGACTGGGGCGATTCGCTCATCGAACTCGATGCCAGTGCCACGAGCATGCTGGGCAACTACACCCCGGCCGATACCGCGGCGCTGAATGCGCATGATCTCGACCTGGGCTCGACCTCGCCCGTGCTGCTGGGCGGCGACCTGATCGCCCAGGGCGGCAAGGATGGCAAGATCCGCCTGCTCAGCCGCCAGGCCATCGCCGGCACCGCTCCCCACCAAGGCCACGCGTTGCAAACCGTTTCCACACCCAGTGGCACCGAGCTGTTCACGCAGCCGGCGGTATGGCACCACGACGGCCAGACCTGGATGTTCGCCGCCGACAACGGCGGCACCGCGGCGTGGCGGCTGGAAAATGGCAAGCTGCAGCCAATATGGAAAGCCGATACCGGCGGCACCAGTCCGTTCGAGGCGGGCGGCCTGCTGTTCGTCTACGCGCGCGCTGGCGGGTTGAACGTGTATGAAGCGACCTCAGGCAAACACCTCGCCACGCTGCCGTGCGGCCCCGGCCATTGGAACAGCCCCATCGTGCTGCAGGGCGAGATCATCCTTCCCGAAGGTAGCGCCAATGATCACGACACCCGCGGCGTACTGGACATCTGGAGCCTACCCAGCGGGGGCTGACTGCCGCCGCTTTTTACCCGACCGGATTTGCACAAGCCGAACCCGCTTCGCCATGCGGTGGCCATCAGCCACGCCGCCTTCATGGCCTCGCTGCACCCGTTCGAAACCTGCGACACCCATGGCTCGCGGCGGACCGTCACCGTCGCAACCGTCGCGCTATGGCTTGCTTGCCCTGGGGCCTCCGGCAGTCGCCGAATAGCCATCGTTCAAGGTTTTCAGAAAGGCGATCAGGTCGCGGATCTCGGCGTCGTTCAAGGCAGGTTTCTCGCCACGGGAACGATCCATGGGTGCATCGGTGTGGTCGACGTTGCTTCGGTATCGCACAGGCAGGTCGTCGAATGTGTCGGGCTTGCCTGCCACCACCGGATACCACTTCCACGGCTGGGTATCCCGCTCGGCGTAGAAATGCATCACATCTTGCAGCCGATGAAAGCGGCCGTTGTGGAAAAACACCTTGCGTGTCGCGACATTGCGCAGGGTCGGTGTCTTGAACATGCCGCAATACTCGGTGTCGTGCGCCAGATCGTGGCGATAGGGCCCGCACAGGCCCAGATCGAAATAGGCAGGATCGCGATTGGCCGGTATCTCGGGATTGCGCGGCACACCCAACGCGGCGAACGAATAGTCGGTGAACGCCGGCGGCCGTCCGCCCGGACCCGGTGTGTCGACATGACACTTTGCGCAATTGCCCTTTTGCGGATTGTTGAACAGTGCGTAGCCACGCATCTCCTGCACCGTGAGCCTGGCATGACCGGACAGGGCCGCGTCGAATTTGCTGGTATACGGATGAAAGCCGGAGTCTTCGGTCTGGAATGCTTCGAGCGCCAGACCTACATCGTTGAACGCCCGGTGCGGATGACTGAAGATGGCCGCACCGAACACGCGCTTGAAGGCCTGTGCGTATGACCCGTGCTGCACTTTTGCGATAACGGCCTCTTCATCGGGATTGGCCATCTCGTTTGCATGCAGCAAGGGGATCGCCGCCTGCTGGTGCAGCGAGGCCACCGCACCATCGCGGGTAAAGCCACCAGCTGGACCTTCGTCCTCGCTGTCTTCGGACGCAGGCGTATAGAAATGCCGAGTGAAGAGCGGCGTAAACGTCAGGTAGCGTAGCGAAGGCACCGCACGGGTTCCCGCTTGGCGCAAGTCCGCCCCGCCACGCTGTATTGCCAGACCATTCGGTGGCCCGTAGGCATGCGCCGGACTGTGGCAGCTGGCGCAGGACATCCGTCCCGACGACGACAGTGACGCGTCGAAGAAAATCCTTTTCCCCAGGCTGGCCCGCTCGCTCAGCTGCGCCGGCACGGGCGGATAGCGTACCCACATCCGTATCGATCCGTTCGTGGGCGACCCCGGCTGGATCGTCGTGGTTGATCGATGTGCGGCATCGACTTCGGGATGTGCGACCGGCGTGGCCCGGGCCTCCGCCGACGGCATGGCCCCTGGACCGATCACCGCCGACACCACGAGGAACGCGCAGGCTGCCGACCCGATCGCACGCCCTGCCATCCGCCGAAAATGCGTTGCGCCGCTCACAGGCGAAGCCGCCGATGCATTCAGAACGCGAACATCGACATCAGGTCACCCACCGCCGGCGTATTGATCGGCTGATACGGATGCGCGGCCAGGGTCACCGGGTTCGGCAAACTGTCGCGGCTGCGTGTCGACAACGGCGGCAGGCGCCAGTTGCGTTCGATGAATTTCAGCACCGAAGCATGGTCGTAGTACGCGTGGTCGACCGCACCCCGACGGGCATAAGGGGATACCACCAGCATCGGAATACGCGGGCCGTCGCCAAAGAAATCCAGGCTCTGGATATAACCGGTATCGAAATGGCCGCCGCCTTCGTCGGTGGTCACCACGATCGCGGTATGCGCCCATAGCGCCGGCTCCGCCTGCACTTTGGCCAATACCGTGCGCAGGAAGGCCTCGTAGCTTGCCGGTGCCGAATAGCCGGGATGTCCGCTATCGAGATTCTTCGGCACCACGAACGAAACGGCAGGCAAGTCGTGATTCGCGACGTCGTCAAAGAACGTGGTCAGCCCGGCGAGCCGGGCTTTCAGGGCCGGGTTCGTCATCACCGTCGCGGATCCCGTCAGCGGATCGCCGATGTTGTTGTACTGATCCCTCTGCGCCTGCGCCACCGGCACATGCAGGGCAGCGGCGTCGGCTTTGACATCGGCCGGGTCGCGCCCGCCGGTGTACCACTTCCACGTCACGCCTTTGCGCGCCAGCGCTTCGGCAATCGTGGGCACGGTCTGCGGCGGGTACGTGTAGTTGTTCGGGCCGATCGGCTGTCGCTTGCCGCTCATGTCGTAGCCCGGGTCGTAGTTGTTCACCAGGTAATACGCGCCGGGGGCGCATTTGCTGTCGATGCGCCTTGCGCGCAGGAATGCGAGGATGCTGCCCACGCCCGGTTGCCCCGGGTCGGAACAATTCACGTACGAGCCGCCTTCATAACCATCCTGGATATAGAAGTTCGCCGTGCCCGTCATCGGGTTCGGATTCTCGATCTGGTTCGCCGGTGGCGTGGCGACCACCCCGTCCTTGTTGAAATAAGGCATGTCGCCGGTGGCCAGCGCGAAGAAATTGTCACCGGTGCCGCCCATCACGGACTGGTGGTAGTTGTCGCTCAGGGCATATGTCTGCGCCAGCGCATGGAACAGCGGTGCGTCACCGGTCGACATGTTCATGAAACCCATCAGCTCGCCACCCTGCGATGGATTGGCTGGCGTGATGCCCTTGCTGTCGCCGCCCATCCCGGTCGTGGCCGCCACCCAGGTGAACATGTCGTGCCGATGGTTGTCACCTCCCGTCTGCTGCCACATCTGGAAGAAACGGTGCACCGGGTCCCCGGTCACGACGGCCGCGCCAGTCGGGTTGTACGGCACGTAGCGAGTGATCTGGAACGGGCCATCGGGCAACGTTGCCGGAAACCGCGGGTCGGCAACGCCGCCGGCCGTCTGGAACGTGACGGGATCCAGCTCACCGGTCTTTTCCGGTTGCGGCAACGTGCGATAGGCGCCGGCGCGCACGGGATCGATGGTGTATCCGGTTTGGACCGCGCCCTTGTCCTGCGCCGCCACGCTGAAGTTCGGTCCCGGCGTGCCATCGGCGCGGATGATGCCTTCGGACAACAGGTTCCTGACCGTCTGGCCCGGCGGCGGAACATAACCGCCGAACAGACCGTCGAAACTCTGGTTCTCGCCGATGATGACGATCACATGCCGGATCGGTGTCGTCGTCGGGCCATCGGCCAGCGCCAGCGCCGATGCCACCGCCCGGGCCGGCACGACGGCAGACAGCGCGCCGCTGGCGGGAATGGAGACGACGGTGCGATCGGCACCGCTGCCGACGGCGATCGTTCCGGCGTGCACGCTGAAACGCACGATCGCGAACACATTGCCCAGCGGGTTGTCCGCATTCGCCTCATAGAACGGTGCGCCGACCGAATCGGCGACGGCCTGCGCGGGTACATGGAAGGCCGTGAACAGCGGGTGCAGGACGCCGTCCACGTCCCGGGTAGCTTGGGCGATGCGCCGGGCGGAAATCCTGGCGGTGCGCATCTGTGCCGTGCCGGGGGCCGCATCAAGCGCCGTGCCCAGTACGCGCTGGGCGAGCAATGATGTCAGCGGATTCAGATTCGCCACCCGCGGTATCGCCGCGCCGTCAGGCGATGGAGCGATCACGGCCGACACTACGACCGGTGTGCCGTCGCTGTCGTTGAACGGCGCCGTCAGCACGAACGGACCGTTGCCCTTCAACACCATCGTGAAATGGCCATGCACATCTGTCGGACTCGACTGCGTGCGATGTCCGGCGCCGTCCGTGGCGGTCACTGCCACGCCGACCAGCGGCACATCGCTGCCGGCAACACCGGCCACGCGGTGGTTCGCGTGGCCGGCCGAGGGACGTACGCCAGTGCAACCGGTCAGGGACAGAAGCGCAGCCAGACCGGCCAGTGCCAATACACGAAATTTCATCAGGCTTCCCGGAAAATCAGTTCTTGAATCGGCTCGTCGCCGGGCGGCGCCATCGACGCCGCCCGGCGCAGCACATCGTCAGAAGCGCGCATTGATGTTGAAGAAGACCTGCCGCGGTGCACCGGCCTGCAGGGTCTGGTTGTAGCCCGCGGGATCGGAAGCCACATAGCCGTTGGTACCGGTCGTGGCGAAGTAGCGCTTGTCCGCCAGATTGGTGACGTTCAAGCCGAGGCTGAGATCTTTCAGGACCGAGATAGCGCCGACGTCATAGGTCACGCCGGCATTGAGCAACCAGTACGACGGCACCGCCGAATCGTTGATGTAAGTGATGTAGCGGCGGCCGGTGTACTTGCCGTCGAGCGTGGCGCTCCAGGGGCCGGCGATGTAGCTCAGGCCGCTGGTGAACATCCAGGTCGGAATGCCGACCACGTACTTGCCCTTGGTGGCCACTACGCCATTGTTGAGGTAATCGTCCTGATACTTCGAGTTGTCGTACGACAACGAATTGAGCCAGCGCACATGCGTCACCGGCTTCCAGATCAGCGCGAGGTCCAGGCCGGTGCTCTTCACCGAGCCGACATTATTGAGGATCGCCGAACAGGTCACCACGGCAGGACATGGCGAGACCGCCAGCAGGCGGTTGCTGAAGCGCGTGTAGTACGCGTCCGCGGAAGCCTCGAAGGTGTCGCCATGCACGCGGTAACCCAGCTCGTAGGTCTGCGACTGTTCCGGCTTGAGCGTGGCCTCGCCGGCGTCGAAGGAAGCCTGCGACTGACTGAACGGCAGGATGCCGTAGGCCGCCAGGTTCTTGCTGTAGGACGCGTAGATGTCTTGCTGGCTGTCGAGCTTGTAGTCCACGCCGGCCTGCGGCAGGAAACCCTTGCTGGCCTTCACGCGGCCGGCGGCAAGCGCACTGGTCGCCACCAGCGACTTCGCCGTGGTGGTCGTGTCCAGTGACTTGGCGCCGAAATTCAGCGTGAGCCGGTCATCCAGGAAGTGCAGCGTGTCCTGCACGTAAGCCATGCGCGTCGTGGTGTCGTAGTTCTGCAGGAAACCGCGCAAGAACGGGGCTTCATTCGTGTAGAAATTGCTGAGGTAGGTGTATTGCCCATCCAGGTGGAAATAGTTGCGCTCCTGGTTGTTGTTGGCGTCTTCGCCCCACACGCCCAGCTCGATGTCGTTGTTGCCCAGCGTGAACTGCAGCGAGCCGGTGACACCCGTACGGTCCAGACCGTAGTCGGTGGTGCGCATCGCGATCGGCACCGTCGGCGAGGACGCCACGTACGGCGTGGCCCACTGCCCTTCGCCGCGATCACTGTGGTAGTAACTGCCCAGGTTCAGCGTGGCGGTGTCGGACAAGTTGAACGAGCCGTTCAAGCCCACGAGGTTGTCCTTGCGGATGCCGCCACCGGCGTAGTAATCCACGTCGCCCTTGTCGTAGTTCGCCGGCAAGCCGTTCAACGATGCGGGATACGCACCTTTGCCGTTGATCGCGTTGGCGATCTGCACGGCCTGAGCCCAGTCCGGCTGCAGATAGTCGTAATTCCAGCCGAGCACGCGCGCGCTGGTCAGCGACAGATCCTGGTAGTCGTATTCCTTGCGCTTGGAGCTGTCGACAAACAGGCTGATGCGATTGCCGTCGCCCCACTGGTACACGCTCTTCAGGTTGAGCTGGTTCGAGCGCTGGTAGCCATAACCCTTCCACTTGTCGGTATTGGCATGGTCGAACGACACGTAAGTCGAGAAGCCGTGGTAGTCGCCGGTATCGAAACGCACGAAGGTGCGATGCGTACCGTCGGATCCGAGTGCCTGGTCGACCCGCACGCTGGCGACGCTGTCAGGATCGGACGAATAGAACTGGATGGTGCCGCCCAGGTTGCTGTTGGACGCGGTACCCAACGCACCGGCACCCTGCGCCAGTTCCACCGAACTGAGGTTGTCGCTGGTGATCGCGCGGGTGACCTGCAGGCCGTTGGTCACGCCATAGCCCATGTTGCCCAGCGGAATGCCGTCGAGCGTGAAACCGAGCCGGCTCTGATCGAAGCCATGCAGCGTGATCTGAGTCGACCACTCGTAGGCACCCCACGGGTCGGATGACTGGAACTGCACGCCCGGCAACTGGTCGAGCGCCTTCAGCGCACTGCTGCCCGGCGGCAACGCCTTGATGTCCTCGCTGCTGACGGTCTGGATCTGGCGCGTCTCGCCGGTGGCCACCACGGACACCGCCTCGAGGGTCCTCGCCTTGCCGGCATTGTCTGCGAGCGCGGCATCCGCGGATGAAACAGCCATCGCCGTCGCATTGTCGGTCGGCGCAGCAAGCACAGGCGCACCATGAATGGCACCGAATGTGGCCAACGCGAGCGCCGTACGGCGAATCGAGATCGTGCGCAAAGACATGCAGGGTTCTCCGCGCGGCATTCGCTGTGAATGCCGCGACACATGTGATGAAAGGGCAGCCAGATCGCTCCGGCGGGTGTACGCAAAGCCTAAGCGGCGAATGTGATGCCGCCATTACATCCGCATTACCTGCAGGCGCAGAGGGATCATGCCGGCCGACATGTCGCGAACCGATGGAATTCTTCCGTGAATGAATGGCAAGGCTCAGCAGAAAACGTTCAGGCTTCCGTATGCCACAGCAGGTTTTCGATGTTTCCTTCGACTGTGGTGCACTTCGCCGTTAAATCCGCCCGGCAACTTTACGAAACCGCAAGACTCCGGACAGGGAAACCACGCGGCTTGGGATAAACCACGGCGCCACTCAGGTGTCTCGGCTTTTACCGATGGCCGGGAGCGCAGGTACGCCGGATGAGCCGGCCTGCCCGTAGCCGCCTTGTGAAATGCAGTAGCAGCGTTGCGAGGCGGGTCGCCGTCTCAGGGCAGTGCCTGGTCAAGTTCACTCTTCAGCGCCTGCATCAGGACATGCACGGTACCGCCCGGGCAGTGGCGCACCCTGACCGGCCCACTGCGCCCCGTAACCGCTTCGACCGATAGTCTTTGGCCGCCGCATGCAGCGACTTTCCCGCGTCGTAGGCGATCGGATAGTCGAGCACCACTGTGTCGGGTACGGAGCTGCCCCAGCGGGTGAAATCGTTGGCCAGGCTGCGCGCAGGGCGGCCCGATATCGCGCGGGTCATTACGGTGTGATGCGCAGCGTCGCTGGACAGGCGCTCACGATATCCGGCGTCCGCAAGCGATTCATCGGTAGCGACGAATGCCGTTCCCAGTTGTGTAGCCACCACCCCCGCAGCGAGCGCCGCGGCAATTCCCGCGCCGTCCATGATGCCGCCCGAAGCGATCACCGGGACAGCCGTCGCTCACACCAATATGCGCGTCAGCGCGAGCGTGCCAAGGCGGCTGTCCTCGGTGTCCGGTGTGAGCACGCCGCGATGGCCGCCGGCTTCGTACCCTTGCGCGACGATGGCGTCGATACCGGCTGCCTCGATCAATCGGGTTTCCTCGAGGTTCGTTGCCGTCGCGAAGAGCACGATGCCTGCCGCATGAAGTGCCTGGATCTGGTGCGGACGAGCCAGGCCGAAGTGGAAACTCACGACGTCCGGCTTCTCTTCCAGCAGCATGGCAAACATGTCGTCGTCGTCGAGGGAAGAGGTGTAGATTCCCGCAGCGCCGCCGGCGGCCTGGCATCGACCCGTTTGAACTCGGGGCCCAGTCGCCACAGCCGTGAGGCCTCTCTTTCGGCATCCGGCCGGGCAGGCCAATGGGTGAATACGTTCACGTTGACGGGGCGCTGACCAGCTCCCGCACCTGGCGGATGGCAGAGCGTGCCTTGTCCGCCGTGATGGCGCCGACGCCGAGCGAACCCAGCCCACCGTGGCGGCCCACGGCGGCTGCCATCGCCGGCGACGACACGCCTGTCATCGGCGCCTGCACGACTGGCACTCGCATGCCCAGAAGCTTGAGCAGTGGAGACTCGGAATATGTCGTCATGACCTATACCTCCGGCGAGCTCGGGTTGAACGGGTACGTGCGCATGTCTGCTCCCGCCGGTCGTCAGGTGGCCAGGGTGTCAATGAATTCGACCCGAAGCCCGCCCGGCTCAGGCCGTTCCGGGCCGCATCGACGCGATTGCCGCACCGCCGACGCCCGTTCTGTCGTCAGCTGCCTGCACCCACCGCGTACCGGCCCAGCCAGTCGCTGAGCTGCATCAACACCTGGCTGCGCCCCGGCTCGGTTTCGTTGAACAGCTCGTGATACAGCGTGGCAAAGAAGCGCGTGGTCAGCTGCCGGGTCGGTGCGGCGGCTTGCGAGAAGTCACGGCTGCCGGCGGGGTCGACCAGCAGATCGTTGCCGGCCACCAGCAGCAGGGTGGGGACTCGGAGACGGGTGGCATCGGCAATCGATGAGGCACCGGCACGGAAGATGAAATCGGCGAGCCGCGGGGTGACCCAGCCGGTGCACAGCGAATCGTTGCGGTAGGCGGCAACCACTTGGGCGTCGTGCGAGAGCATCCCGGTCTTCAAGCCGTTGCGCAGCGGAAGCCTCGGCGCAACGCGCGCCAGGCCGTGCGCCAGCCGGCGCCGCCAGGCTGGCTCCCAGCTCAGCAGCGCGGGCGAAGACAGCACCAGTGCCGGTGGCTTGATGCGGCCGTCGAGCACGGTGCGCGCAGCGACCAGACCGCCCATGCTGTGGCCCAGCAGCAACGGCGCGGTGGCCCGACCGCTGGCGTAATCCAGGTAGACCGTGGCCAGATCCTCCAGCAAATCGTCGTCACGCCGCAGCGCGCCGCGCTGCCCGGGCGTCTGCCCGTGCCCGCGCTGGTCGTAGCTGCGCACCGCGTAACCGCGCTGATGAAACCACAGCGCGAGCCGCCGGTAGCGCCCGCTGTGCTCGCCAAGCCCATGCACGATCAGCACCGCCCCGCGCGCCTGCGCCCGCGGCCAGTCGCGCAGGAACAGCCGCTGGCCGTCAGGCATGTTCAGCCATGGCGCGGCCGTCTTCATGGCGGAGTCCTGCGGCGCTGCTTGTGCCGGTGATTCCACACCATCCTCCCCTGTTGGTTATCCGCAATCGGCTGGGCCAGTGCGCTTGCATGTCGATGCCTGCAGACCGTTGCCGTCCTCCCGTCACTCGATCGGATGGACGGCATCAGTGCTCGCTGACATGCAGGTTTTTCATCAGAAGATCGAGTTTGGCTTTCATCACGTCCTGGGGACGATTGCCCTCGACGTCATATGAGGCGGTATACAGAAACCCGGGCGCAGTCGCTGCCTGACCGACCACACCGTTTATCCACATGACATCGTTGCCGCTGAACGCGACGCCATCATAGGGATGCTGCTGCTTCACAAGTTTGCGCCATTCGCTCTTGTAGTCGTCATCGAGATCGGCCGACGGCGCCAGGTGACGCCAGATATCGATGCCGTCCGGATCATCAGGATCGACCTTCACCCGCACGTTCCCCACACCCCAGACTGCCTTGCCTTGATCACGGAAGTAGCTGAAGCCCAAGGTCAGCTCACTGCCGGGGGTGATTGCCTGCAGCTTCGGTGTAAAGGAAAAACCCATCCGCTTCGAGCTGTAGGTGAACTGCTGCCCGTCCGTGAGTTCGAGCCTGATGTCGTCGAATGCCGCAGGCAACAGCGACTTGTTCTTCAGGTAGTCCTTCCATTGGGCGATTGTGCCGTCATATGCCACGTCGACAAAGTCCGTCAGCGCCTGCATGTCGATCATGTGCTCGTGCTCGCGACCTGCCTTCATCGGCTGCGTCATCGTTACGTAGCCATCCGGAACCGGCAGCGAAAGCGTGATGATTCGACTGTTGCCGAAGGGCACCAGCCATTCGCGAACCTGCCAGCGTCGTCCCCATGCATCGACATGCACCCTGTCGATAACCGGCTTGCCCATGGATCTGACCTTGATCTTCTCCGACCCGACCTGACGCGTCATGAAACCCGGCTTGATCAGCAGATCCATGAACTTGCTGGCGTCGCTGTAGAACTGCTGGGCCGGAACGTTGTCCGGCTTGCGCAGATGAAAGAACAAGCTGTGCCCGGCCACACCCATCGCCACATAACCATTGTCGGACAGCATGGTCTTTGAGATAGGTCGCACCGACAGCCCCCAGTCCCCATTGCTGTCGCGGATGATCAACGCCGGAAAGCTGTCCAGCCTCGGTGCGCTGTGCAGCAGCCGGTCCGAACCGCTGCCATGCGGGAACAGCCGGTCCGACTCCTGCGCGAGCAGCGCCTTGAGCTGTTGCTCGAAGTAGGCGTTCTGTAGCCGCCGATAGCTGGCGATGAAATCCGCAAGACGCTTCGGCAGGGCGAACTTCGCCTTAAAAATATTGCTCAGCGTGGTATCGAACACATCGAACTGATACGACTGACGTTCGTCGATCACCGCCAGGTGATCCGGTGCGTCCAGTACTTCGCTGATCGGCAAAGCATAGTTGAGATTTTCATTGGCCGACTTCATCAGTACCACGCCGATGACTTTCCCATCCTTGTCCAGCAAAGGGCCGCCGCTGTTGCCCGGCGAGGCTGCTGCCGAAAAGCGCATCCACTTCCAGCTGCCGTCCTGCTGCTCGGGTGTATTGGAGGTATACAAGCCGTCGCGGATCACTACGCCGGTACCCAGCGCGTTGCCGACGGCGTAGACCACCTGGTTCAGTTCCGGCCTGGTGTCCACCTCGAAAGCTGCGCTGTCGTGCGGCTCGCTGGCCAGCGTGAACACCACGAAATCCCTGCGCAAGGAAAACTTTTCGATCTTGTCGATGGTATAGACATGACCGCTGGCATCGCGCAGCGAAAGCGGCCCCCACAGGCTGCCGAGCGCGCTCAGCAGGACATGGCCGGCGGTCACGTAACGATGGTTGCCGATCGCGAATGCCGTGCCGATGGAGTTGTACTTGTCGATACGCTGCTGATACGGCAGCAGCTCCAGCGGCAATGGCTTTTCATAGGTTATCGGGTCGGCCACCGGCTTGGCCGCGACCACCTCGAAGGTGGCCGCCTGGATCGTTGGCAACACCGCCGGGTCGAGGCTGGCCGCGCGGACACTGCCCGCACCACCGCACAGACCGAATACGACAAGCATCATCCACCGACGGCGTGTCGTCATCACGCCACCCACTTTTACCGGAATCCCCTGCCTCAAGCGCATAAGCATCCTTCTCATGGAAGACCGCTGCCCAACCCTCGATCGGGGGCCGTCAAGTGCACCGGCGATACCCGGATATTGACATGGCGAGGCGACGCTTGCATCGCCGCACGCCGTCGCTTCGCCGCCGAATTGCACAACCCCTGCACGATCCCCATATATCATCCTGTGTCTTCTTTCCCGCCGCCGCACGGACCCTCGCCGATGCGCCTGGATCACGACCCGCTGGACGATTTCCACCCCGCTGTTGCCGGCTGGTTCCGTCGCACCTTCGCGGCGCCCACGGCCGCGCAGGCGCAGGCATGGCCGGCGATCCGCTCGGACCGGCACACGCTGGTGGCCGCACCGACCGGCTCGGGCAAGACGCTCACCGCGTTCCTCGCGGCGATCGACGCGCTGGTGCGCGAAGGCATGGCGCATGGCGGCGTGCTCGCCGATACCACCAGCGTGGTTTACGTGTCGCCGCTGAAGGCGCTGTCGAACGACATTCATATCAACCTGGAGGCCCCGCTGGAAGGTATCCGTGCCGAGTTGGCAAAGCTCGGCCTGCCCGACGTGGCGATCCGCACCGCGGTGCGCACCGGCGACACGCCGCAGGCGGAGCGCAGCCTGTTGCGCCGGCTGCCGCCGCACATCCTGGTGACCACGCCGGAATCGCTGTATGTGCTGCTGGGCTCGGACTCCGGCCGCGCGATGCTGGCCGGCACGCGCACGGTGATCGTCGACGAGATCCACGCGATCGCCGGCAGCAAGCGCGGCTCGCACCTGGCACTGTCGCTGGAACGGCTGCAGTCGCTGTGCCAGCGGCGGCTGTTGCGCATCGGGCTGTCGGCGACGCAGAAGCCCATAGAAACGATCGCCGAGTTTTTGATCGGCGCCCGCGAGAACGCCGAACTTGTAGGCTTTGCTCCTCCCCCTGCTTGCAGGGGGAGGTTGGGAGGGGGTGAAGCTCTTGACCTTGAGGCGAAGAGCACCCCTCCCCAACCCTCCCCTGCAAGCAGGAGAGGGAGCAAAGCAATGATCATCGACGTGGGCCACACGCGCCCGCGCGACCTCGCGATCGAGGTACCGCCGGTGCCGCTGGAAGCGGTGATGTCGAACGACTGCTGGGCGCTGGTCTACGACCGCCTCGCCCAGCTGGTGCGCTCGCATCGCACCACGCTGGTGTTCGTCAACACGCGGCGGATGGCCGAGCGCGCCGCGGGGCAGCTGTCCGAACGGCTCGGCAGGGAGACCGTGGCGGCCCATCACGGCAGCCTGTCGAAGGAGTTGCGGCTGGATGCCGAGCAGCGGCTCAAGCGCGGCGAGTTGTCGGTGCTGGTGGCCACCGCGTCGCTGGAACTGGGCATCGACATCGGCGAGGTCGACCTGGTCTGCCAGCTCGGCTCGCCGCGTTCGATCGCCGCCTTCCTGCAGCGTGCCGGCCGCTCCGGCCACAGTCTCGGCGGCACGCCGAAGGCGCGCCTGTTCCCGACCAGCCGCGACGACCTGGTCGAGTGCAGCGCACTGCTGGACTGCGTGCGCCGCGGCGAGCTGGATGCGCTGATCCTGCCGCCGCAGCCGCTCGATGTGCTGGCGCAGCAGATCGTGGCCGAGGTCGCCTGCCGCGAATGGGACGAGGATGCGCTGTACGCGCTGGTGTGCGGTGCCTATCCGTACCGCGCATTGGCGCGCACGGATTTCGATGCCGTGGTGCGCATGCTGGCCGAGGGTTTCACCACCCGCCGCGGCGCGCGCGCGGCCTATATCCATCGCGACGCCGTGCATCGCCAGCTGCGCGCGCGCCGCGGCGCGCGGCTCACCGCGCTGACTTCCGGCGGCACCATTCCCGACACCGCCGACTACAAGGTGGTGCTGGAGCCGCAGGCGATCATCGTGGGCACGGTGAACGAGGATTTCGCGGTCGAGAGCATGGCCGGCGACATCTTCCAGCTCGGCAACGCCAGCTATCGCATCCAGCGGGTCGAGCGCGACCGCCTGCGAGTGGAGGATGCGCACGGCGCGCCGCCGAGCATCCCGTTCTGGCTGGGCGAAGCGCCGGGTCGCAGCAGGGAGTTGTCGTTCGGCGTGTCGCGCCTGCGCGAGGAGATTTCCGCTTTGCTTGAACCCCTCTCCCCTTGGGAGAGGGGCAGGGGTGAGGGTTCGGTCGTCACCGGGCACTCACGCACGACCGAACCCTCTCCCTCAATCCCTCTCCCGAAGGGAGAGGGAAGCAAAGCGCGCGCCCAAGCATGGCTGCGCGATCAACTGGGTTTGAACGAAGCGGCCGCGCAGCAGCTGGTCGATTACCTGGCCCGCGCCAAGGCGGCGCTGGGCGTGCTGCCGACTCAGCACACGCTGGTGCTGGAGCGTTTCTTCGACGAATCCGGCGGCACCCAGCTGGTGCTCCACACGCCATGGGGCAGCCGCATCAACCGCGCGTGGGGGCTGGCGCTGCGCAAGCGTTTCTGCCGCCAGTTCAACTTCGAACTGCAGGCGGCGGCGACCGAGGATGCGATCGTGCTGTCGCTGTCGACCAGCCACAGTTTTCCGCTGGCAGAGGTTGCACGCTACCTGCACTCGAACAGCGCCGAGCACGTGCTGGTGCAGGCCCTGCTCGACGCGCCGCTGTTCCCCGCGCGCTGGCGCTGGAATGCGGTGACCGCGCTGGCGCTGCCGCGCTTCACCGGTGGCAAGAAGACACCGGCGCCGCTGCAGCGGATGAAGAGCGAGGATCTGCTCGCGGCGGTGTTCCCGGATCAGGTCGCCTGCCTGGAAAACATCGTGGGCGAACGCGAGGTGCCCGACCATCCGCTGGTCAGGCAGACCATGTACGACTGCCTGCACGAGGCGATGGATGTGGACGGCCTGCTGCAGATCCTGCGTGGCCTCGAGGACGGCACGATCAGCGTGATCGCGCGCGACCTGACCGCGCCCAGCCCGTTCGCCGCCGAAGTGCTGAATGCCGCGCCGTATGCGTTCCTCGACGACGCACCGCTGGAAGAACGCCGCACGCGAGCCGTACAGACTCGCGGCCTGAGCGGCGCCGACAGCGCCGACGACCTGGGCCGGCTCGATCCCGAGGCGATCGCCGCGGTGCGCGCCGAGGCCTGGCCGCAGGTGCGCGATGCGGACGAGATGCACGAGGCGCTGACCCTGCTGGGGTTTGTTACGGCCGAGGAAGTTGCCGGCCATGTCGGCTGGAGTGAGCGTTTGCAAGCACTGGCCAAGGCCAGCCGCGCCACCCGAATGACCGTAGGAGCGCACCCTGTGCGCGATGCTTTTTGCGTGGGCGTCGGCCAAGAGCTTTCGCGCACAGGGTGCGCTCCTACGGTTGTCGTATGGACGTCCGCCGAGAAGCTGCCGTTGTGGCAGGCGTTGCATCCCACCGCGGCGATGCAGCCGCCGATCGCCGCGCCAGCCGAATACGCCGCCCGGGCCTGGACCCGCGACGATGCCTTGCGCGAGCTGGTGCGCGACCGCCTCGGCGGGCTCGGCCCGGTCACGACGGCGACGCTGGCGCGGTCGCTGGCCGTCACGGCCGCTGACGTCGAGCTGGCGCTGACCCGACTGCAGTCCGAAGGCTACGTGATGCAGGGCCGCTTCACCGCCGATGCCGCCGGCACCGAGTGGTGCGAGCGCCATCTGCTGGCGCGCATCCATCGCTACACCCTGGGCCGGCTGCGTCGCGAGATCGAACCGGTGAGCCGGCGCGAACTGATGCGTTTCCTGTTCGACTGGCAGCACGTCTCCGCCGCCACCCGGCTGCATGGGCCGGACGCGCTCGACGCCACGCTGGCGCAACTGGAAGGCTACGAAGCGGCGGCCGGCGCATGGGAATCGGAGATCCTGCCCGCGCGCATCGGCGACTACTCGGCCAGCTGGCTGGATGCGCTGTGCCGCAGCGGGCGAATCGCCTGGCGCCGCCTGCGTGCCGGCAGCGGTGGCGGCGGTGGCCCGCTGCGCAGCACGCCGATCGTGCTGCTGCCACGGCGCGAGATGGCCGTCTGGACGTCCATCGCCAGTGGCGGGGAAGCGCAGGATACCCTGATCTCCTCGCGCGCACAGGCCGTGGTCGATGCGCTGCGCGAGCAGGGTGCATTGTTCTTCGACGAACTGCTGGGCATCACCCATCTGCTGCGCACCGAGCTGGAGGATGCGCTCGGCGAACTGGTCGCGGCCGGCCGGGTCAGCGCCGACAGCTTCGCCGGCCTGCGCGCCTTGCTGCTGCCGGCCGCCAAGCGCGACGGTGGCCGGCATCGGCGCCTGCACCGGCACCAGCTCAGCGGCATCGAGGATGCGGGGCGCTGGGCTTTGGCACGCGGCAAACCTGTTCTCCCCCTCGGGGAGAGGATGCCCGACAGGGCCGATGAGGGGCCGGTGCTCGCGGGAGAATCCGTTGAAGGTTCGCGGCAAGAGCAGCCCCTCACCTCAATCCTCTCCCCGCCGGGGAGAGGAGGCGAGCGTGGCGCTCTGCGCCGAGTTGACTCGATTGAAACGGAACATGTCGCCCGCAGCTTGCTGCGTCGTTATGGCGTGGTGTTCTGGAAGCTGCTCGAACGCGAGGCGCCGTGGTTGCCGTCGTGGCGCGAGCTGAGGCTGGTGTATCACCGGCTCGAAGCACGCGGGGAAATCCGCGGCGGACGCTTCGTCGAAGGCCTGGTCGGCGAACAGTTCGCGCTGCCCGAAGCGATCGCGCCCCTGCGCGCCGTACGCCAACGCGCCGACGACGGCGAGCTGGTCTGCCTCAGCGGCTGCGATCCATTGAATCTGGTCGGCACCGTGCTGGTGGGCGACAAGGTACCGGCACTGGCCGGCACGCGCGTGCTCTATCGCGACGGCATCGCGATCGCCGCACTGGTGGGCGGCAAGCCGACGGCGTTGATCGAACTTTCCGCCGCCCAGATGCAGGCGGCGAAACACGCGTTGCTGCGGCATGCGCGACCGCTGCCCGACGCTCTCGCGTCGAACGGACCGCCGCGCTCGGCATGAGCGCGGCAGTCGATGCATGCCCGACTCAGGGCTTGACGTTGTCGGTCTGCTCGATGAAGCGCACCACGTTGTCGTGCAGCTGCTTCAACGACGGCTCGTGCGCATAGACCATGTGGCCGGACGGATACCACGAGAAGCTCAGGTTGCCGTCGAGGCTGGCCGGTATCGGCAGGTGATGATCCTCGTAATCGGCGGCAAAGAACGGCGTGGCCAGATCGTAGTAGCCGCCGTTGACGTACACCTTGAGGTTCGGATTGGTCTTCATCGCCATCGCCAGATCCGTCATCACATTGGTCGAGGACTGCAACGCCTCGCCATGGATGCCCGGCGCCTTGTGCGAGAAATCCCAATGGTCGATGTCGGCGAACAGTCGGTATTGCTTGCCCTGGCCGAACTTCAGCTGCTTGCGCACGTAGTCGTTGAATGCGGCGACATAGGCCGAGCTGATCGCCGAGGATTGCGGGTCATACTCGGAACTCTTGCCCATCGGGTCGATCGTCGGGCCGGAGAAGCGCGTGTCCAGCCGGCCGGTGGTGGTGTCGCCATCGGCCTGCAACTCGTGCTCGAACATGCCGCCGGTCACGCGCAGGTTGGCCTTCAGCAGGTAGGCCACCGGCAGGCCGGTGTACTGGTGCAGCTTTTCCGCCACCGCCTGCTTCTGCGCTTCGCCGAGGCGCGAGCCGGCCATCAAAGCCTGTGTGTAATCGCCCGTCGCGTACTGCTCCACTTCCTTGAGGAATGGCTCCAGCGCGGCCGGCTGCTGCGGCAGCTTGTGGTGGTAGAACGCGGTGGCGGCAAATGTCGGCAGCCCGAGTTCATACGGCAGGTCGATGCCGGGGTTGAACTCGGGGCCATCGATGCTGGTGTCGAAACTGAGGATCTGCGACAGCAGGATCACGCCATTCAGGTCGACGCTGTCCTGGTTCTCCAGAATGTTGGCCAGCACCGCCGAACGGGTGGTGCCGTAGCTCTCGCCGAACAGATACTTGGGCGAGTTCCAGCGACCGTATTTGGACATGAACTGGGTGATGAACTGGGCAAACGCGTGACCGTCGCCGTCCACGCCATAGATCGCCTTCTTGCGGGCCTTCATCTGCTCGGCACGCTTGGCCTTGTTCGTGTCATCGGCAATCAGCCGGCTGAAGCCGGCGCCGGGCGCGTCGATGAACACCACGTCGGAGGCATCGAGCAGGCTGTAATCGTTGTTGACCAGCTGATACGGCGCCGCCGGGGTGTGGCTATGGTCGGACGTCACCACCCGCTTCGGGCCGAATGCGCCCATGTGCAGCCAGACCGAGGCCGATCCGGGGCCACCATTGTAGAGGAAGGTGATCGGCCGCTTCGCCGCGTCCACGCCCTTCTTGAAATAGGCGACGTAGAACATGCTCACCTGCGGCTCGTCCTCCTTGTCGCCGCTGCCGTGCAGCACCAGCGTGCCGGCCACCGCCTTGTAGTCGATGCGTTTGCCCTCGACCGTGACCGAACCTTCGCTGGTGGCGGACTGCGGCTGCAGCAATGCGGCATCGGGCCTGGCTTCGGGCTTGGCCTTGTCGTCCTTCTTGGCCGCACTGGCGACGGCAACCGAGCTGAGCAGCAGCGCGGCAAGCGCCGCGGCAAGGGGAAGTTTGCGCATGGTTGGGACACCTCGAATGCTGAGACGCGGCGCGCCCCGGGGAACCCGCAGCATAAGGATCGACCGCCCGCCTTTCACCCCCCAGAAGTCACTGCTGCGCGCGGCCCACGGGCTCAACCATGGCTGATCGCCGCGATCGCCAGCAGCGCCAGCATCACGCCAGCAAGATTGAGCCGGCTCAACCGCTCGCCGAACACCAGCGTGCCGACCAGCGCACCGAGCGCCACCACGCCGATATTCATGCTCGCGAACACCAGCGCCGGGTGCTGCGGCAGCGCACGATGGCCGCGCAGATAGAAGAGGATATTGCCGAAGTTGGCCAGCCCCAGCGCCAATCCACCGAACGCACTGCGCGCAGAGAAGCGAGCCAGGCCCTGCACCCGGCGCCACAGCTGCAACGCAAAGGCCACCAGCAGTGCCAGCGCAAACATCGCCAGCAGCGACGTGCCCAGCGACACGCCGGCCAGCGCCACGCGCTTGAACAGGATGTCGATCGCACCGAAGCCGCCGAACACCAGCAGCGGATACAGCCAGCCGGCAATGCCGGTATCGGCCGGGCCATGCCGGCGGCGCCACACCATGCACAGCAAGGCCAGCACGCCGAGCCCGATACCGGCACCTTTGAGCGCATTGAGCCGCTCGCCGAACAACACGAATGCTGCCAGCAGCGAAAGCAGCAACGACAACCGTTGCGCCGCATCGCTGCGCACGATACCGGCATGGCGCACTGACGCCGCCAGCACCAGAAAGATCGTCGGCAACAGTAGCCCCAGCGTGGCCAGCGCAACCCATGGCGCACCCGGTTCACGCAACGTGCGCAGCGACGGCTGGAGCACCAGCCCGCTGAGTCCGCCCGCCACCACATAGTTCCAGGCAATCGCCTGGCCCACGTCGATCTCCAGCCGCCGCGCCAGCTTCAGCAACACCGACACCAACACACTGCACAGCGCACTCAGCAAAACAAAGATCATCCAGCGCTCCCGCTCAAGGCAGCGCGCATTGTGACGCAGTGCTGGCCCGTCTCGGGTGCGCGGAGTGATCATCCGCGCAGGCTCTTGACGAACATCAGGATCGCTACCGCGATGATCGCCAGCGCGAAGATCAGGTTGAGCGCGCCGCGTGTCTTCGCCAGGCGTTTGGCACCGATCGCCCCCAACCAGCCACCGACGATGCCGCCACCGATGAACTCCGCCGCCACCGGCCAGTTGATCAGGCCGGAGATGGCGTAGTTGGCCGCGGCGGTGAGGCCGAACGCACCCACCGCGAACAGCGAGGTGCCTATCGCGTGGATAATCTCCATGCCGCTGGCGAACATCAGCCCCGGCACGATCAGGAAACCGCCACCGATGCCAAAGAAGCCGGCCAGACCACCGGCACCAAGGCCGACCGCACCGAGTCGCGGGAACATGTGCGGCAGCGGGTAGCGATCCGGACCACTGCGGCGACCGCGCAGCATCAAGGCCGCCACCACCAGCATCAGCAGTGCGAACAGCACCAGCAGATGCTGCCCGTTGACCGCCTTGCCGATGCTCGATCCGATGTAAGCGCCGACCACGCCGGTTGCAGCGAAGGTAAACGCCACCTTCCAGCGCACATGACCGGCGCGGGCGTGCGGGATCAGGTTGGCGAAGGCATTGATCGCCACTGCCAGGGCGCTGGTGCCGATCGCCAGGTGCGGATCGTGCACCCCGACCACGTACAGCAGCAGTGGCATGGCGAGGATCGAACCGCCGCCGCCGATCAATGCCAGCGAGAAGCCCACGGCCGAGCCACAAACAATGGCAAGCAGGGCCTGCAGCGTCAGCAGATGGTCCATGGATGGCTCCCGATGAAGATCGGCTCAAAGGAATGACGCGAGATGCCATGCGCTGCCCGAACCGCCGAACCGACGCAGGCCTCGCTACTCAGTGACCATGTGTCGCGTCGCCCAGGCACGGGCGCAAGCCTGACAGGTCGTACCCAGCGGCGCGGGCCGTTTCCAGAATGCCGTCGGCCGAGCCCGTGGCCTGCAGCGCCCACAAGGTGCTCGAGCGCGTACCGGTTCGGCAGAACGCGAGCACGGGCGCGGGCATGCCGGCCAGCGCGGCGGCAAACGCCGTCACCTGCGAGCCCTGCAACTGGCCGGACACCACTGGAATATGCCGATAGTCCAGCCCGGCCTGCTTTGCCGCTGCGGCCAGCGTGGCGTTGGTCGGCTGACCGGCTTCTTCACTATCGGGGCGGTTATTGATGATGCTGCGAAAACCCAATGCCGCCAGCGCCGCGATATCGGCAACGGCAATCTGGGTAGTGACGCTGAGGTCTTTTGAAAGTGGATGCAGCTGCATCGGCATGCTCCTGAGGCCTCTGGTATGGGTGGACCGGACTCAGATCGCGTCCAGCGGAATTTTCAGATAGCGCCGGCCGTTGTCCTCGGCCGGCGGTAGGTGCCCGCCACGCATGTTCACCTGCACGGCGGGCAGGATCAGCTGCGGCATCGGCAAGCCTGCGTCACGAAGGGTGCGCATGGCCACGAAGTCCGCTTCGCTGACCCCGTCGTGCACGTGAATATTGCCCCGGCGTTCGGCGGCCACCGTGGTTTCGTGCGCGAACTCGTCGCGACCGGCGGCTTTGTAGTCGTGGCACAGGAAGATCCGGGTGGTGTCCGGCAGCGCGAAGATCTTGTGGATCGAGCGATACAACGTGGCCGCGTCGCCTCCGGGAAAGTCGCAGCGGGCGGTGCCATAGTCGGGCATGAACAAGGTATCGCCAACGAAGGCCGCGTCGCCGATCAGGTGGGTCATGCAAGCCGGCGTATGGCCAGGCGTATGTATCGCCGTGGCCTCGATGCTTCCCAGCATGTAGCGCTCGCCGTCGCTGAACAGGTGGTCGAACTGGCTGCCATCGGGACGGAAGTCGCGGCCTGCGTTGAACAGCGTACCGAATCTCTCCTGCACGCTGCGGATGTGTTCGCCGATGCCGAGTTTCCCACCCAGGCTGGATTGCACATAGGGTGCCGCCGACAGGTGATCGGCGTGCACGTGGGTGTCGATCACCCACTGCACACTCAGCTCCAGCGCCCGCACGAAGGCGATCATCGCGTCAGCTGATTCGCGCCTCGTGCGGCCGGACGCCGCGTCGTAATCGAGCACCGTATCGAGCACCGCCGCGTTCTTCGTTGCCGGATCCCACACCACGTAGCTGAAGGTGTTGGTCGGTGCATGGAAGAACGCTTTCACTTCGGGACACGACATGGCCTGCTCCTCGATGGGCCGGAGGCGACGAACCCCGCCTGCGCGCGCCGGCGTATATTCAGTTTTCGCATACACGCCGGCATCAGGTCAGCTGCAAGCCGGGGAATCGGCTTCGATGTCAGTGATGGGCCGAGGGCGCACCCAGCAGGTGGCCGTTGACCACGGTGCCGTACAGCGACATGGGACTGTCGTGATACTTCCTGCGCGTCTCGGACAGATTGCCGGTGTAGCGCGGATCCTGCGGACGCTCGTGCGCATCCATGAACATCGCCACGTCCCACGCGTCCTGGTCGCTCAGCGTGTCGCCACGGCTGAACGGCATATTGGCCTTGATGAAGGCGGCGGCATTGTTGATCTGCTGCATGCCGGCGCCCCAGTTGAACGACTGCGGCCCCCACAGCGGCGGGAACACGTTGCGACCGGCGACCTGCTGACCCTGGCCATCGCTGCCATGACACAGCGCACAGTTGTTCGCGAAGACCTTTTCGCCACGTGCATAGTTCGGCGGCTGCGGCGGTTTGAAGCCCTGCTTCGGATAGCCGGCGCCTTGCAGCTTCACTCCAACTGGTGCGCCGCTGGACAACCACCATGCGTAGGTTTCCAGCGCGACCATTTCCGTGCTGTCCAGCGGCGGCGCCTTGCCGTTCATGCTGTAGCGGAAGCACCCCTGGATGCGCTCGCCGAGCGTATTCACACGACCGTTTTTCTTGCGGTACTGTGGGTATACGCCGTAGGCGCCCCACAGCGGCGCCGAATTGGCTTGTCGGCCTGCGTCCAGGTGGCAGTTGTTGCAGCTCAGACTGTTGCCGACATACGCCTTCGCGTGGGCCGGGGTGTCGGTGAAGATCTCGCGACCTTGGCGGATCACCTCGCCGAGCGGACCGGCGGGGATGGAGGATTCGGCAGGCGGGTTGAACGTCACGCCGACCGGTTTGGCTGCCACCGCCTTGCGCGAGGTTGCCGCGGGAGTCGGTGCGTGCGCCGCTGCCGTCGCAGGCCTCTGCGTGCATCCGACCAACGTCATCAGGGTGAGCGCGATGGCAAGAGCAACGGGCAGGTTCTTCATGGCGCGGTCTCCGGCGCGGGCAGCGGCTGTGCAGCGAACCATGTCGCCACGGCCTGTATATCCTGCGCGCTCAAGCCGGCGGACAGGTGCTGCATCAGCTGCAACGGATCGTTGTGCCGCCTGCCCTGCTGCCACGCCTTGAGCTGCATTTCGATATACGCGGCCGGCTGGCCAGCCAGCGGCGGAAAGTGCGCCCCCACACCGACGCCATGCGGGCCATGACATTGCACGCAGGCAGGTATGCCATGACTCCAGGCACCGCGCGTGGCCAGCACGGCACCGATGCTGTCAGCGGGCGGCGGCGCTGTCGCCGGCCTGGCCAGTGCAGGCGGCAGTGGCAACTTGCTGTAGTAAAGCGCCAGCGCCGCACGTTCGTCGTCATCCAGCGCCGTGGCGTTCGACTGCATCAGCGGGCTGTTGCGCGAGCCGTTGGCGAAGTCGTGCAGCTGCTTGCGTAGGTAGGCCGCATTGAGTCCGGCCAGGCGGGGAATGCCGGCAACGGCCTGACCGCCACCGTCCTGACCATGACAGGCCATGCACGGGGCAGCACCCTTGCCGTTGCCCTGACGGGCGATGGTCGCCGCATCGGTGGCCTGGGCACTGGCGGCAAACAGCGCGGCCGCGAACAGCGCGGCTGCGATGGATAGTCGTCGTGGGTCGAGGCCGCGCATCGGGTTCTCCTCAAGGCACCGGCATGAAGCCGTATTTGCGATACACCGCCTGCGCGGCGGGGCTGTGCATGAAGGCCAGGAAATCCCTGGCGGCCTGTGCATGCGGTGCGTTCTTCATGCGCGCGGCGGTATACGTGGCGGTGACATTTTGCGCGGCGGGAATCATCACCGTATCCACCGGATGATGCAGGATATGCTGCTGGAAATACGCCTCGGTCGACCACACCGGTGCCGCGTCCGACTCGCCCTGCAACACGCGCAGCGGTGACTGCCGGTGATGGATATGGGTGAGGAAGGTTGTGCCATCGTGTACCTTGGTCTGCATGATGGTGTGGTCCAGCGCCTCTCCACCGGCCTTGCGGTAGCTGGCTTCGATCTGCCTGGCGATACCCTCCCACGCCGGGTTCGGCATGCTCACGCGCACATCGGCACGCCCCAGGTCGGCCAGGCCGGTGATGTGTTTCGGATTGCCCTGCGCCACCAGGATGGCCAGCGGGTTGCGCGCATAGTCGTAGGTCGCGGCGAACCAGTGGTGTTGCTTCTGGGTTTTGGCGATGGATCCCTTGCCGGCCGTATAGACGTCCGGCTTCAGCGCGATGCGCAAGTTGCCCATCACCAGCGCTCCGCTCTGGATCTGTTTGGCGAGGATGCCTGGCGGCAGGGTCTCGACGAAGATCCGTTTCACTTCGGGGTGCGCCTGTTTGAACGCCTGTATCAGGTCATGCACCACCATGAACTGGTTGCCGGCGAAGAACACCACCAGTTGCGGATCGACGATATCGCCATGCAGGTCGGCGATTGCATCGAAAGGCGGTACACTGAACTGCATGCCGGCCGGTGGCGGGCTCCAAGGCGGCAGATAGTTGGGCTGGCTGGCCGCACTGGCAGCAAAGGCCGGCACGGATGAGCTCGCGGCCATCAAAAACCGTAGCAGCTGACGACGCATGACGCCCCCCTTGTATAGATGGACTTATAACGGCATCAGCGCATAGCCCTGATGCTGCAGCTCGGTGATCGTGGTCAGCGCGGACAGGGCCACGGTGACCTTCGGATCGACCCAGTCATACTGGAAATGGTGCTCGGCCACCGCCTGCGCGCACACCGCCACATCGACGCCAGCCTTGCGCAGTTGCGCAATCAAGGCGAGGTTCGGATTGGCGACACCATATGCCTTGCGGTACCGCTCGTCGTTGAGTACCACCGGTGTGGCCGCGCCCGCGGCAATCGCCACGAATTTCAGATGAGACAGCGGGACTCCGGCGCTGACATACAGGTTGATTGCGCGCGCCACGTGATCCAGCGAGGGACTGACGTCGGTGGGCTTGGCGCCCGCCTTGCTGAGGCTGAACACCACCTTGTAGGTAGCCTTTCGATCGGGCTGGTAGGCCGCCTGCGGCATCGAATGGATCTTGCCGGCCCCGGCGATGGTCGGGGTCTGCCAAAACCCGTCGCCAGCCCATGCAGTGGAGGAAACCAGGCTCAACGCTAACAATACAGAGCATAGCGGACGGTTCATGACGACCTCACGGGTTTGTCAGCAACGCGGATCTGCGCGTTTCCATCCTATGCCCCGACGATCATCCGGACCAAGGCAGTTTTAATGATCGGGGTGATAAGCATCGCTTATGCGTGATCACGATCACTATAAGGACGGAGAGCCGGGCATGTGGCCCCGTGATCCCTATGCGCGTGGACACGATCCTCTGCGCCGGTGACACCGTGGGTTCACGCAGGCACAAACCAGTCCTGCGCGTAGCCCGCACTACCCGCAACGGACGCCGCCGCAGGGCGATCGAAGGCGAGTTCGACCACGCTGCAGCCCAAAGCTGCTCGCCGATACGAGCATCGGAACGAATGCATCAACATCGAGAGGAGCCGCTTCTTCTTTGACACCGATTTGAATGCTTCTGAATCTGGATTCAGATGGTGTCGGCACCGACCACGATGGGCGAATTCACTTGCCAGGCAAGGCGGCTGGAGGCTGCGAAGAGTGGATCGTTTCCCTTGACCCTGATCGGAAAGTGCTCTGGAGCCTCGGCTAGTGACCCTGCGCGCCGCCCCCCCACGACCCGGACAATTTCCCTCAGTGATTGATGGTTTCCAGAGAAATCCCCTTCGTTGCAGGGCCGAACACGCCGATCACGACGATTCCCACGACCATCGCAATGGCAATGAACACGGCGACCGCCGACACGCCACCGGCACTCAGGAAGTAGCCAATGGCAAGACCGGCAAAGGCGGCGGCGATGCGGCTCCACGAGTAGACGAAGCCGATGGCACGGGCGCGGATGCGGGTGGGGTAAAGCTCGGCCTGATAGTTATGGTAGGCGTAGGACATCACATTGGCGGCGAGCGTGAACAACACGCCCAGCGCAATTAGCAACACCGGGCTGCTGGTCTGCGAGAACGCCAGCATGGCCAAGCCCATGACCACCAGTCCCAGCATGATCTGGCGCTTGCGCTCCACGCGGTCGGCGAACAGGGTGCCCAACAGCGGACCGATCGGGTTGGCAATGGCGATGATGAAGGAGTATTCGAGGCTGTGCGTGACGGTGATGCCGCGTGCGATGAGCAGAGTCGGCACCCACGCGGCGAAGCCGTAGAAGCCGATCACCTGGGCCATGTTGAATACCGAAAGCATCAGCGTGCGCGTGCGGTACTGCGGCGAGAAGATCTCCACGAAGCGCCCCCGACCGGTCTCCTCGGCGTGCGCCAGCGCGGGAGGTGTCAGCGGCTTGCCGGTCTCCGCGACTACACGCTCCTCGATCGCGGCCATGATTGCATCCGCCTCGTCGATGCGGCCCTGCAGGGCCAGCCAGCGCGGGCTCTCCGGAATCCCCTGCACCAACAGCCACACCAGCACGGCGCCGACCGAGCCGGTCAGCACCACCCAGCGCCAGCCGTCGATGCCGAGCGGGCTGAGCGGTACCAGCAACCAGGCCAGCAGCGCCACCACCGGCACGATGCAGAACGTGATGAACTGATTGACGGAAAACGCGCGGCCGCGTTCCGCGCTCGGGATCAGTTCGGAGATGTAGGTATCGATGGTGACCAGCTGCACCGCAAAGCCCACACCGGCGATGAAACGCCAGACGTTGAGCAGCTCGCCGGTCTGCTGGAACGCCATGATCGCGGTGCAGCTGACGTACCAGACCAGCGACCAGGTAAACACTGATCGCCGCCCGAAACGATCGGCCATCTGGCCGAAAAGCACCACACCTACCCACAGGCCGGCAAAGGTGCTGAACACGAAGGTGCCGAAGCCGGCGATCTTGATCGTGTTCAGGCTGGCGAAAAAGCCCAGCGATTGCGGCGTGAACAGCCCCGACTTCATCATCCCTGGCGCGACGTAGCCGGTGAAGAACAGGTCATAGAACTCGAACACGCCACCGAGCGAAATCAGCAGGATGATCTTCCATATCGTGCGCGACGGCGGCAGCCGATCAAGGCGGGCGGCGATCCTGGCGGAGGCGGTTTCAGACACGTTGCTTACCTTTCAGTGGTAGGAGCGATACCCGGCGCAATCGGTGCCGGGGCTTGGCCGCGGACGGGAAACAGCATCGTCCGCGGCATTTCTCTAGCTCAAAAAGATACCTTCACGTCGGCGTACACCAGCCGCCCAATGGGTGAATACGTGCCGATATCGCTGGTGGTGAATTGGTTCGTGAAGGAACGCGGGAAGATGGGTGGCATCTTGTTAGCGATATTGTTCACGCCAAGGGCGAGCGTGACGCTCCTGTCGCTATCGAACCCGCCGAGCATCCAGGTGTACGAACCGCGCAGATCCCACACGCTGTAGCTCGGCACCCGAATGCCCGGAAGGTTGCCGGCGGGACCCGCGTCATTGACATACGAGGTGAAGCTATTTGCCAATGTCATGTCCAGGTTTCCGTAGGACCAGTCGAGCGTCGAGTAGAAGCTCGCCTTCGGCAGCGTCCCGGCGAACACGCCAATGTTGCTGGCGTTGCCTGCGTACTGCTGGGACGGACCGCCCGCGAAGCGCTGGAACTTGTACGAATTGAACAGCATCCCTTTGCTCGACACGGCCCAGGTTCCGTCATGACTGGTGGGAAGCACGTAGTCCAATCCCAGCATCCAGGAGTGCTCGATCAGGACACTCTGGTTGCGGAACTTGTCGATGACGTAGAGCTGCGAATATTTGCTCGGATCGGGCAGGCCGGTGACCGGATCGGTCAGGAAGGCCTTCAGCGATCCGGGTGTCGCGAAAGGATCGGTACCGCCGAGGTTGGTGAAGTTGCCCGTGCTTACGCTGTCGAAGTACTTCGAGGCCGAACCCGAATCGTTGACCGATTTCAGGATAGTGGTGAAGTCCGCGCCACCCGGGAAACCGCGCACGGTGATCGAGGAGTAGTCCGCGGTGAGCGTCAGGCCCTTGATGAACTTCGGACGAAATTCGAAGCCGAAAGAGCGCGACGTCGAGGTAGACGGCTTGAGCGACGGATTGACGCCGTCTTCGCCATTGAAGGTATTCCCGACGCCGTACTGGCTGCCGAACACGATGCCGATGAGGCGGTCGGTCACCGGACGGGTATCGAACGGCCCGTAGGCCTGATACAGCGGTGGCGCGGCGAACGACTTCGTGTAGGTGCCATGAAGCACGAACTGACCATCGAACGGCTCCCAGCGGAAGCCCAGCTTCGGCGAGTTCTTGCTGCCGGCGTCGCTGTAGCGCTCAAAGCGGCTTGCGGCGGTGAGGCTGAACTTGTGCAGGCCCGGTATATTCATGCTGCTTGAGGTGATGGGGATCAGCGTCTCGGCGTACGCCGCGCTCACATTGCGGCCATGACTGAACGGATCGGTGAACATGCCGCCGTTCCAGTTCTGGTCGTTGCCGGCGGTGGAGCCGGTGACCGGATCGGTGACGCGGCCGTTCGCGTCGGCGTGGCCGGAAACCTCTTCATGCCGCCAGCCGACCCCGACCGCGAGGTTCACACGGCCTGCGGGCAGCTCGAACAGGTTGCCGACGGCGTGCGCATCCCAGGAGTAGAGCTTGCTGTCGCCAGTCAGCACCTCGGTGCCGAAAACATTGGCCAGCGCGGCCGCCGAGTTGCCGGTCACCGCGAACGGATTGAGCGCCGGCTGCAGTACCAGCGGGTTGTTGATCGAAAGGCCACCGTAGACCTTGCTGTAGGCACCGCCGGCGACCGCGTTGCCGCTGGCGTCGTATCCGCCGGCGACGGCCCGCGCCAGATTCGGCGTGAAAATCAGATTGGTGTCGCGCTCCCTCAGTTTGCTCTCGCTGTAATCGACGCTGGTATGCCAGGTCCACGAGCCGGGCAGATCGCCCGTGAGTCCGAAGGAGAAGCGATAGGCGTCGGTGGTGTCGAACACCTGTTTGGGCCGCGACATGTCGGCGAACGTCACGCCCGTCGCGTCGGTGGTCAGCGGATCGTAGGGTGAACCGGCCGGAACGGTGAGCGAGGCATGGGCGAAGGGCTGGCCCGCCGCCGCCCACGAGGTGGATTGGACCTTGTTCTGCGAAATGATCACGTCGCCGAAGGCCTCGATCTGGTCGTCGGTGAAAGGCGCCGAGGTCATGTTCACGACAAGGTTCTTGTGCTCCTCCCGCTGCAGCAGCATCGCATATTTCGAATAGTCGAACCCTTTGGATAGCTGTGAAGCGCTGGTGGCGTTGTAGACACCTGGAGACAGATCCGCGTAGCTGCCGGCGGTCGCGGAGGTGCCGGTCGGTACGGGCGGCGTGAGCAGCCCCGGCGCCAGCACGTAGTTGCCGCCATCGACGACGCCCGGCAGGCCCGTGCCCGGCACAACACCGTACATCGGACTCGTGAACGAGCGGGTACTCTGGAAAAGAGGACTGGTCTTGGCATCGCTGACGGTGGCCGTGATGTTCACCGGACCGATGTCCCCGCCGAACGTCGCAAACGCTGAACGATCCTTGTAGCCGCCATCGGCCACGCCGTAATGGGCGCCGACTGTCACGCCGTGGTAATCCTGCTTCAGGATGAAGTTCACCACGCCGCCGACGGCGTCGGCGCCGTAGAGCGAGGAAGCGCCGTCGGTGAGCACGTCGACCCGCTCGAGCGCGGCGGCTGGAATCTGGCTGATGTCGACGAAATTCTTGCTGCCGCTCAGGCCCGCGACCGCATCCAGCGCCAGGCGCTGGCCGTTGACCAGCACGAGCGTCGGCAAGTTGCGCAACTCGACCTGCGAACCGCCGGCCGTGAACTGGTTACGGTTCTGCGCGTTGCTGGCACCGGCATTGCTGCGGCCGGCAAAGGCTGGAACGATCTTGCGCAACGTCTGCAGCATGTTGCTCGAGACACCGGTCTGCTTGAGTGCATCCGCATCAAGGGTCGTGACGGGAACGGCTACGGCGTTGGGATCGATCGGCAACAGCGTTCCGGTGACCACGATCTGCTGCATGGTGGTGGTCGTGGGGGCTGACGCCGGTTTGCTGGCTGATGACGGCGCCGTGGTCACTTCGTTTTGCTTGACCTGCGGGCCCGCATCGGCACCGGCGACAGTGGCCGCCGTGGCGTGGCCAACCAGGCCGGCACTGAGGAACAGCGCGCTGAACAGCGCCTTGCGTGGGTAGTTCTGCATGATGGTGTCTCCCCCGAGATATCACGTCAGGTTGCGGGTAATCTGCGTAGCGGGTCCCTTTCACATCCCCGCGCGATACGCAGCGGCTGTTTTGCATCTCGCTTCAGTTTTTCTGATAGGTCAGTACGGTGAAGGTGTGGTCGAAATAAAAGTTCGGGTAGAACGGCGCCACGGCGGTATCCACTTTCATTGCCGGATCGACGCCGCCCTCGGCGGCCACCAGATACACGCGGTCGCGCTGCGCATCGAGCGCCAGCGTGCGCGCCATGGGACGGGTGGTGATGGCCTGCTCCAGTCGGTAGCTGTCGGGACCTTGCTGGTCGATCACCTCCAGGTTGGCGTCCAGGCCGTTGGAGGCGTAGATGCGATGCGTGCCCGGATTGAACGCCACACCGTCATTGCCGCGACCGATCGGCAGGCTCGCCACCACCGCGCCAGACGTCGCATCGAGCACGGCGAGCAGCGGCCGGTCGCTGCGGCAGCCGACGAAAATGCGCTGGTTTTTGGCGTCGTAGTCCAGCCCGGTGGGCTGGCGGCACGGCGCGGTCGGCCAGCTGGCGGTGACCGCGTGCGTGCGGGCGTCGATGCGCACCACTGCGTCGTGGTCGCGCTCGGCCACGAAAATGTTGCCGTGGCCGTCAGGCGCCGACGCCTCGATCTTGCGGCTGGGCATCGGCAGCGTCGCCACGACCTTGCCGCTGCGGGCATCCATGAACGCGACCTTGCCACTGTCGCCCATCGTGAACAGGATCTGCCCGGTCACCGGTTCGTAGCTGCCCGCATCGGCGTCGTGGCCGAAGCGGATGCGCCGCAGCGTCTTCAGCGACTTCAGGTCGAACTCGGTGGTCGAGCCGTCGCCGTTCACGGTGTAGCCGCGGTCGAGCGAGGGCACCAGGATCGCCTTGTTCGCGCCCTCGCTATCGGCAATCGTCGCGACGACCTTGTGCGTCGCCACGTCGAACACGGTGACCCCGTCATGCCGGCGGCCGATGAACAGGTACGAGCGCGCAGAGTCGTAAGTCAGATAGTCCCAGGCCGGCGCCTTGCCCGGCAGGGCGACCGCCGAACCGAGATGGTAGAAGTCCGTGGCATGACCAGGCGATGGCAGCTGTGCGAGGCAGATGAGTGCGGCCGCGGCAACCAGCCGGCTGCGCGGGTGCATCTTTTTCTGCTGAAGGCGCGTAGGCATCGTTGGCTCCTACTGACCCAGCGCGAATTGCAGCACTTCGCCACCCTTGCCATGCTCGCCGGGTGAGGCGGCCAGGAAGAGGCGGTTCAGCTGCGGCACCACGATGCCGGACTTGGCGCCGATCGCGCTGGGAATGCGCGGCCGTGCGGCGTAGAGATTCGGCGTGACCTGCTGGAACACACCGAGATAGCCGTCGCCACCGGGCACGTACACGCGCTTCCTGGCGCTGTCGTAGAACAACCCGTCCGACGTGGCCGGCGCATCCAGCATCGCCACCGTGGCACCCGTGTCGGTGTTCAGCACAAACAGTTTGCTGGGGTTGCGGGTGCCCACGAACAGGCGGTGGTCGGCCTCGTCCAGCGCCATGCTCAGATTGGTCTGGGCGCCGCTGAGCGGCCAGCGCGCGATCACCTTGAACGTCTTCTTGTCCACCACGTCCACTTCATTGTGGTCGGCGATGTTCACGAACAGCCGGTTGCCGTGCTGCTCCGCCTTCACCGCCTCGGTGTGATCGGAGTCGAAGCGCAGCTTGTGGTAGACGTGCCCGGTGAGCGGATTGACCTCGTTGAGGAAGCAGTCCTTCATGCCCACGTCCTTGCCGCCGGTGACGATGTACAGATGGCCGGTGGAAGGATCGTACTCGGCCGAGTCCGCACCCGGCTCCAGCTTGATGTGGCCCACGACCTTGTAGGTGGTGGCATTGAACACCTTGGTCATGCCCTTGCCGCTGTCGGTGACGATCAGACGGTTGGCCTTGGGCAGGTAGATGATCGCGTGCGGCGTCTCGACACCGGTGAGCGTGCGCTCATGCTGGCCAGTGCGCAGGTTGAACAGCTCCAGCGTGCCGTGATCCTCCGCCGCCAGCCACAGGCGGTTGCCCTTGACGTCGACGCCGAAGTGATCGAAGTCGCCCGAATACCCGGGCTTCCAGCCGGTGCTGCGGCCGATCAGCGTGGCGGTCGGGTGGGGGTCGACCACCGGTACCGGCGGCACCGGCTGCATCAACTTGGCCAACGAGGAGATCTTGGCGCGCAGCTCGTCGCGGATCGCAAACCCTTCGCGCTTCAGCGCCGCCTTGTCGTCGCCCGGCTTGTACGGGAACACGATACCCACCGCGCCGAGCGTGCGGCCCTTGACGTCGAGCAGGCGGGTCTCGACCTCGAAACGGAGGCCGTTGACCTCGAGATTGGGAATGCCGGTGTTGATGGCGCGCATGTCGTCCGCGTCGGCCGCCTTGCCGATGCGTCCGATGCTCGATCCCACGACCACGTTGGTCGTCTTGCCCGGCGGGACGATGTGCAGCATCAGGATCAGCAGCTTCGGATGTGCGGCCATGGTCTTGTCGACCAGCTGCTGCGCATTGGTGTGGGTCGGGATGGTCGGATCGAACTGGTAGGGCTGGGTCAGGTTGGCGGCGTTGGAAATCTTCCGATGCAGCTGGTCAGCCACAGCCTCGGCACGCTTGGCCAGTGCGGCCTTGTCGTCGCCGGCCTTGTACGGATACACGATACTGACCGCGCCGACGGTGTCGTTGGTGACATCCTTCAACGGCAGCTCGACCTCGTAATGGTCGCCGGCCGCGTTCAGTGCCATCGCCGGTTTGCCGGTGTTGACGACACCCATGTCGTCGGAGTCGGCCTTCTTGCCGATGCGTCCGATGTTGGAGGCGATGATGACGTTGTCGGTCTGCTTCGGTGGCGTCACGTGCATCGCCATGATGGCGATGTCCGGATGCGTAGCCAGCGTCTCGTCCACCAGGTGCTGGGCGTAGTTCTCCGGAGGTGTCTGCTGTGCCAACAGCGTGGGCGCGAACAGCGCAGTGAGCAGCAACATTGAATAACGAACCATGGATTCTGTCCTCTACAGATTGACGCGGGTGAGGTGGATGTGGGTAAGCGGCTACGGCGCAATGCCACCGATCCGGCAGCTGCGTAGCACACACCCTAGGGCAGCAACCTGACGCCTACCTGTAAGGATTCTTAAAATTTCTTCAGGTCCGCGCCGTCACGCGACGCATGCCCGTATGGGTCGAGGCGACCAACGCCCCGCCACTGGCTGCCCGCGCTTGTGCGACCGCCGCGAGGTTGTGCGGTGCGTCACTGAGTCGGCGCGATGCTGGCCTACACTCGCCTCGCAATGTCAACAGGCAGGTGCGCCATGAAGATTCTCGTCGTTGAAGACCAGCAGCGTCTCGGCCAGTTTCTCAAGCAGGGGCTCAGTGAATGCGCTTACACGGTGTGCTGGGTCGGCACCTGCGAGGACGCGCGCGACGCACTCGCGGAAACCAACTACGACGTGATCATTCTCGACCTCAGCCTGCCTGATGGCGATGGCCTGCAACTGCTCTCGGAATGGCGTCGCTGCGGCTTCAACGAGTCGGTACTGATCCTCAGTGCGCGCGATGCGGTGGAGGATCGCATCAAGGGGCTCGACCTGGGCGCCGACGACTATCTGCCCAAGCCCTTCAGCTTCGACGAGTTGCTCGCGCACGTGCGCTCGCTGCTGCGGCGCCAGTCGGCGGTCAAGCAAACGGTGATCACCCATCGTTGCGTGCGGCTGGACCTGCTGGGGCACACGGTCAAGCTCAGGGAGCAGACGGTCGACCTCACCAGCCGCGAATTCGCGTTGCTGGAGATCTTCATGCAGAACGCCGGGCGTACGCTCACGCGTTCGTACATCTCCGAGCGGATCTGGCCCGGGCTGGCCGATACCAACCTGCTGGACGTCTACATGAGCCGCCTGCGCACCAAGCTGGAACCCGAGCTGGGCGAACCGCTGTTCAAGACGCTGCGAGGGATCGGCTACCAGCTGGTATGAAGTCGATCGGTGCGCGCATCACGTTCTGGTTTGTGCTGAGCTCCACGCTTGCCCTCGCCTGTCTGTTCGCCGCTGGCTATCGGTTGCTGCAGAACTATGTGATTCATGATCTGGATCTGCTCAATGCCGCGGAATTCCAGCAGATCAGGGCGCGTCTCGGTTCGGACTATGCGTTGCTGAACCCCGAGATCATCAGCGAACGCATCCGCCAGACCACCGAATATGCACCGGCGCTTTTTTACATCAGTATCGATGCGCCTGGACACGGCAGCCTGTTCCGCTCGAAAAACCTGGCCGGCCATCCGCTGCCCGACGTGAAGGGCAAGCGGGTCTTCAACGGCAACATGCCGGGAATCGGCGAGCTGCGTATCGCGGAATTCCTGCTGCCGCCCTTCGACGTCAGCATAGGCACACCGATGGGCCAGGCACGGCGCGCCATGGTGGCCTATGCCCAGGTCAGCCTGGCACTGCTGCTGGGCATGATCCTGGCCAGCATCATGATCGGGCTGGGATTGTCGCGCCTGATGCTGCGCCCGGTGCGACTGATCGGCGAAACCGCCAACCGCATCCGCTCCGACAACCTCACCGAGCGCATCAGTATCACCGGCATCGATGACGAAATTTCCGATCTGGCCCGGCTGCTGAACCAGATGTTCGACCGGCTCGAATCCTCGTTCAACCAGGTACGCCAGTTCAGTGCCGAAGTGTCGCACGAGCTCAAGACACCACTCTCGCTGGTACGGCTGCATGCCGAGAAACTGCTCGTCGATGGCACCCTGAGCCAGACCCAGGAGGAAGCCGTGCTGGTGCAACTGGAAGAGTTGGCCCGCGTCAACCAGATGGTCGACGAACTGCTGTTTCTGTCGCGCGCGGAGGCACAAGGCGTCCGCATGGATATGGCGGTGCAGGATCCGCACCGCTTCCTGCAGAACTTCGAGCAGGACGCCTATGCGCTGACCGAACACCACGGGCGCCGCCTGCGCTGCACGCATCTCGGCAAGGGCAAGGTGGCGTTCGAGGAGCGCTGGCTGCGACAGGTCGTTCTGAACGTCCTCACCAACGCGCTCAAAGCCTCGCCGCCGGGAGGGCTGATCACGCTGCGCTCGGAGTTCGTACCGCGTTTCTGGCGAGTCAGCATCGAGGACGAAGGTCCGGGACTGACCCGGGAACAGTGCGAGCGGGCCTTCGAGCGCTTCGTGCGTTTCAACCCGACCGGCACGGAGGATCGCGGCAGCGGACTGGGCCTGGCCATCTGCCGCAGCATCATTCAGCTGCACAACGGACAAATCCACGCCGAACCAGGCACCGGAGGCAAGGGTCTGCGCGTGGTGTTCGAGATCCCGGCAAGCCAGCAGGACTTCACCGACAAGACCCTCCCCCGGGCTTATTCGAATACGTGATCTGCCCCGGCCGGCTGGCATCTGAGGTTCTCCTGCGGCGCACGCACGTCACGTATGCATCATGCCGTCGTCCTGGCTCGGAACTTTGTAACCGGTGTCAGCCGGCAAATGACCCAATGGCTGCATGAACCGTAGCCGCCGCGCCATCACGAAGGCTCCACGCGGCAGGGCAGAACCTGAGCCACCACGGTTGCCCGTGGCGTCTCCTCGACGCCACGCATCGCGTGGCAGAGGATCCTGACATGACAGGTACTGCACTGATCGTCATTCTTCTCGCAGGTGCCGTCGCCGGTTGGCTCGCCGGCCTCATCGTGCGTGGCTTCGGCTTCGGGCTGCTCGGCAACATCGTGGTCGGCATCGTCGGTGCGTTCTTCGCCGGCTGGTTGTTTCCGCGGCTTGGCGTGCACTTCATGCTGGTCAACCCGCTGGTGACGAGCATCACCTATGCGATGCTCGGCGCGGTGATCCTTCTGGTAATCATCGGCCTTATCAGGCGCACCTGACCTCCCGCATGCAAAGGCGCGCCTGCCGCAACAGGCGCGCCCCGATCATCCAGGCCCATCTCTAGCCGACCGGCAACACCGTGCGCTGGTGGGAATCGTTGATGACTTCCGCGGCCGACAGGTAGAACGCCAGCACCGCCGTGATCAGTCCACCGTAGCCGCCGGCGACATGGAGCGCGCTCATGCCGGTCCATTCGCCTGCGGCAAGCAGGAAGAAGGTGATCCACAACGCCAGGAAGATCAGCTGCAGCGCGCGCGCCTTCTTGAGGGTGGCCACCCACATGTAGAACGTGAACACGCCCCACATGAACAGATACCAGCCGACGAAGCTGGCGGGCACCTTGTCATGCAGGAACAGCACGAACAGCGCGAATGACCACCAGAACGCACCGTAACTGAGGAAAGCCGTGGTGCCGAAGGTATTGCCGCCGGGCATCTCCATCACGCCGGCGATCATCTGCGCGGTACCGCCGAAGGCCAGCGCAACGGCCAGCACCATCGGCATGGCGTCGCCGGTGTACCAGCCGACGTTGATGATGCTCAACAACCATGTCGTCAAGGCGAAGCCAGCAAGACCCAGCGGGGCCGGGTTGGCGAATTTTTTCGGTGCGCTTTCAGTGCTCATTGTGCGATCCCCTCGAATTGGTTCAGACGAATTGCTTCGTCACGAATTGCAGCCGCCCTGCCAGTCCCCAGCTCTTGACTCCCGGCGAGCATGGTCATGCTGCAGCGCGGGCCGCTATTCGCCTTTGGTCTAAGCTCGACCAAAGTCGAGCCGCTGGCGGCCACGCATGGGCCGATGCGAGGCTACACTCGACACATGCCGGTAGCTGCCGGCATCACCATCCGTATCGCCGCGACCCTGCCGCAGGAGGCACCCCATGTCGAAGCTCTATCCGGTAAAACCCGAATTCGCCGCCAAGGCACGCATCGGCAAGGATGACTACACGCGCCTGTATGCCGAATCGATCCGCGATCCCGAAGGCTTCTGGAACCGCGTGGCGCAACGGCTGGACTGGGTGAAGGCACCCACCATCACCAAGAACGTCTCCTACGATGCCAAGGACCTGCACATCAGCTGGTTCGAGGACGGGTTGCTCAACGTCTCGGCCAACTGCCTCGATCGCCACCTGGCCGAACGCGGCGACAAGACGGCCATCATTTTCGAGGGTGACGATCCGAACGAATCGCGCCGCGTCAGCTATCGTGAACTGCATGCCGAAGTATGCAAGTTCGCCAACACGCTCAAGCATTTGGGCGTGAGCAAGGGCGATCGGGTGGCGATCTACATGCCGATGATCCCCGAGGCGGCCGTGGCGATGCTGGCCTGCGCACGCATCGGCGCCATCCATTCGGTGGTGTTCGGCGGTTTTTCGCCCGATTCACTCGCCGGGCGCATCGCCGACTCCGCCGTGAAATTGGTGGTGACGGCCGATGAAGGCGTGCGCGGCGGCCGCAAGATCGCGCTCAAGGCCAACGTGGATGCCGCCCTCGAACGCCCGGGTACCAGCAGCGTGGAGACGGTCATCGTGGTGCGCCGCACCGGCACGGCGGTGGCGATGCAGTCGCCGCGGGATCGCTACTACCACATCCTGATGGAGGGGCAGTCGGCCGACTGCCCGGCCGAGCCGATGGAGGCCGAGCACCCGCTGTTCATCCTGTACACCTCCGGCTCCACCGGCAAACCGAAGGGCGTGGTGCATACCTCCGGCGGGTATCTGGTCTACACCAGCTATACGCACGAGGCGATCTTCGATCTGCGCGAAGACGACGTGTTCTGGTGTACCGCCGATGTCGGCTGGATCACCGGCCACAGCTATGTGGTTTACGGCCCGCTCGCCAATGGCGCCACCGTGGTGATGTTCGACGGCGTGCCCAACTATCCGGACGTAAGCCGGTTCTGGCAGGTGGTGGACAAGCATCAGGTCACGATCTTCTACACCGCGCCTACCGCGATCCGTGCCCTGATGCGCGATGGCGAGGCGCCGGTCAAGAAAACCTCGCGCAAGTCGCTGCGGCTGCTCGGCACGGTCGGCGAACCGATCAATCCGGAAGCCTGGGAGTGGTACTACCACGTGGTCGGCGACGAGCGCTGCCCGATCGTCGACACCTGGTGGCAGACGGAAACCGGCGGCATCCTGATCACCCCGCTGCCCGGTGCAATCGCCACCAAACCAGGTTCCGCCACGTTGCCGTTCTTCGGCATCAAGCCGGCCATCGTCGATGCCGCCGGCGACGTTCTTGAAGGCGCCACCGAAGGCAATCTGGTGATCACCGATTCCTGGCCGGGGCAGATGCGCACGCTGTACGGCGACCACCAGCGTTTCATCGATACTTATTTCAGCGCCTACCCCGGCAACTACTTCACCGGCGATGGCGTGCGCCGCGACGAGGACGGCTATTACTGGATTACCGGCCGCGTCGATGACGTGATCAATGTCTCCGGTCACCGGCTGGGTACCGCCGAAGTGGAAAGCGCGCTGGTGGCGCATCCGAAGGTCGCCGAGGCTGCGGTCGTCGGCTGTCCGCATGACATCAAGGGCCAAGGCATCTATGCCTATGTCACGCTGATCAGCGGCGAAGTCGGCAATGACGAGCTGCGCATGGAACTGGTGGCGTGGGTGCGCAAGGAAATCGGCCCGATCGCCACACCCGATTACCTGCAGTGGGCACCCGGTCTGCCGAAGACCCGCTCCGGCAAGATCATGCGGCGTATCCTGCGCAAGATCGGCGAGAACCTGCCCGACCAGCTCGGCGACATTTCCACCCTGGCCGACCCGGGCGTAGTGAGGAGCCTGGTGGAAGAACGGCTGATAAAATGAGGTAGAAGTAGGAGCGCACCCTGTGCGCGAATGCTCTTGTCAGTATCTCGGCAAACCCCTTCGCGCACAGGGTGCGCTCCTACCATACCCATGGCTCCCATGACCGATGTCCTGATCGCCGACGATCACCCGCTGTTCCGCGACGCACTCCAGCGCGCGGTGCACGGCGCCTTGCCGCAGGCTCATGTGCGCACGGCCGACAGCGTGCATTCCTTGCTGGCGATGGTCGAGCAGTTTCCGGAAGCCGAGTTGCTGCTGCTGGATCTGCACATGCCAGGCGCGCGTGGCTATTCCGCACTGGCGCATATTCGCGGCCAGTACCCCGGCCTGCCAATCATCGTGGTGTCCGGTCACGAGGAGTCGCAGGTAGCGCGCCGCGCGTTGGCACATGGTGCCTGCGGCTACATCCCGAAATCGACACCCGGTGAAGTGATCGTGCAGGCGGTCCGCGCCGTGCTGGACGGCGACGTGTGGCTGCCACACCAGCTGCTCGGCGGTGCGGTGGCACTGAAAAACGAAGAGGCCGATGCCGCCGCGTGCATCGCCACGCTCACACCGCAACAATTCCGGGTCATGACGATGATCGCCGAGGGCCTGCTCAACAAGCAGATCGCCTGGGAGCTGGGCGTGTCCGAAGCCACGGTAAAAGCGCACATGACCGCGATCATGCGCAAGATGGGCGTCAACAACCGCACCCAGGTGGCCCTGCTCGCCAGCCAGCTCGCAGTCGACCTGGAAAGCCCGCCGGCCATAGCGAACGAACCCGACTGACCCACCCGCCGCACGGCTGGCACCAATCGGCCTTATATACGGCTATTTGATTTTCTTGCTTTCCTTTGTTGCGGCGCACTATAGTCGATTCTCCCCCCCCACCCGAGAGTGGAGAACATGGCTCAGCCGCACGCGCAGGGTTTGTACAACCCGACCAACGAACATGACGCCTGCGGCGTGGGTTTCGTTGTCCACATCAAGGGCCGGAAAAGCCACGACATCGTCCAGCAGGGCCTGCTGATCCTGCGCAACCTGGATCATCGCGGCGCAGTCGGCGCCGATCCGCTGATGGGCGACGGCGCCGGCATCCTGATCCAGATCCCCGACCAACTCTATCGCGAGGACATGGCGCAGCAGGGCGTGCAGCTGCCCCCGCCGGGCGAATACGGCGTGGGCATGATCTTTCTGCCCAAGGAGCATGCCTCGCGGCGAGCCTGCGAACAGGAGCTGGAACGCACGGTGCGGGCCGAAGGCCAGGTGGTGCTGGGCTGGCGCGACGTGCGCGTGGACGCCGACATGCCGATGTCGCCAGCGGTCAAGGCGACCGAGCCGGTGGTGCGGCAGATCTTCATCGGACGCGGACCTGACGTCATGGTGCCCGACGCGCTGGAGCGGAAGCTGTACGTCATCCGCAAGACCTCCAGTCACGCGATCCGCACGCTGAGCCTGAAACACGGCAAGGAATACTTCGTCCCCTCGATGTCCAGCCGCACGGTGGTCTACAAGGGCCTGCTGCTGGCCGGCCAGGTCGGACAGTACTTCCTCGACCTGGCCGATCCGCGCGCCGTGTCGGCGCTGGCGATGGTGCACCAGCGCTTCTCCACCAACACCTTCCCCGCCTGGGAACTGGCCCACCCCTACCGCATGATCGCGCACAACGGCGAGATCAACACGGTCAAGGGCAACGTCAACTGGATCAAAGCGCGCACCGGCGCGATCTCCTCGCCGGTACTCGGCGACGACCTGGCGAAGCTGTGGCCGCTGATCTATCCCGGCCAGTCCGATACCGCCTCGTTCGACAACTGCCTCGAACTGCTGACCATGGCGGGCTACCCGCTGTCGCACGCGATGATGATGATGATTCCCGAGGCTTGGGAACGCCACACGCTGATGGACGACAACCGCCGCGCGTTCTACGAATACCACGCCGCGATGATGGAGCCCTGGGACGGCCCCGCCGCGATCGCCTTCACCGACGGCCGCCAGGTCGGCGCCACCCTCGACCGCAACGGCCTGCGCCCGGCGCGCTACCTCGTCACCGACGACGACCTGGTGATCCTGGCCTCCGAAGCCGGCGTGCTGCCCATTGCCGAATCGCGGATCGTTAAGAAGTGGCGGCTGCAACCGGGCAGGATGCTGCTGATCGACATGGAGGCGGGCCGCATCATCGACGACAAGGAGCTGAAGGACCAGCTGGCCAACGCCAGGCCGTACAAGCAGTGGATCGAGCACATCCGGATCAAGCTGGACGCATTGCCGGAACCGCGTGCCGAATCGCACGCCGGCGACAGCCTGCTCGACCGCCAGCAGGCCTTCGGCTACACCCAGGAAGACCTGAAGTTCCAGCTGCTGCCGATGGCGCGGGAAGGCGAGGAGGCGATCGGCGCGATGGGCAACGATTCGCCGATGGCCGTGCTGTCGGAGCGCAGCAAATCGCTGTACCAGTACTTCCGCCAGCTGTTCGCGCAGGTCACCAACCCGTCGATCGATCCGATCCGCGAACAGCTGGTGATGTCGCTGGTGTCCTTCATCGGGCCGAAGCCCAACCTGCTGGACATCAACAACATCAACCCGCCGCTGCGGCTGGAAGTATCCCAGCCGGTCCTGGACTTCGCCGACATGGCCAAGATCCGCAAGATCGGGCGCTACTCCAAAGGCAAGTTCCGCAGCTTCGAGCTGGACATCACCTATCCCGCGTCCTGGGGCAAGGCGGGCATCGAGGCACGCCTCGCCTCGCTGTGCGCGCAGGCTACCGATGCGATCCGCCAAGGCCACAACATCCTGATCGTGTCCGACCGGCGCAGCGATCACGAGCGCGTGGCGATGCCGGCCCTGCTGGCCACCTCGGCCGTGCATCAGCACCTGGTCACGAAAGGCCTGCGCACCAGCACCGGCCTGGTGGTGGAGACCGGCTCGGCGCGCGAGGTGCACCACTTCGCCCTGCTCGCCGGTTACGGCGCCGAGGCGATCCACCCCTACCTGGCGATGGAAGTGCTGGCGCAGCACTTCGCCGCGGGCACCGACGGGATCGGCGCGGACAAGGCGATCCGCAACTACATCAAGGCGATCGACAAGGGCCTGCAGAAGGTGATGTCCAAGATGGGCATCTCCACCTACATGTCCTACACCGGCGCGCAGATCTTCGAGGCGGTGGGCCTGAACCGCGAGCTGGTGGACAAGTACTTCACCGGCACCACCTCCAACATCGAAGGCATCGGCCTGTTCGAGGTGGCCGAGGAAGCGCTGCGCCTGCATGCCGCCGCCTATGGCGACGACCCGGTGCTGGCCGACGCGCTGGACGTGGGCGGCGAATATGCCTGGCGCGTGCGCGGTGAGGAACACATGTGGACACCGGACATGGTGGCCAAGTTGCAGCACGCCACCCGCGCCAACAACGCGCAGACCTACCAGGAGTACTCGCAGCTGGTCAACGACCAGAGCAGACGCCTCATGACGCTGCGCGGGCTGTTCGAGTTCCGCCTCGACCCGACCGCCGCCATTTCGCTGGACGAGGTGGAACCGGCCGGCGAAATCGTCAAGCGCTTCGTCACCGGCGCGATGTCGCTGGGCTCGATCTCGACCGAGGCGCACACCACCCTGGCCATCGCGATGAACCGCATCGGCGGCAAGTCCAACACGGGCGAAGGCGGCGAAGACGACGCACGCTACCAGGACGAGCTGCGCGGCGTGGCGATCAAGCAGGGCGATACCGTCGCCGGCCTCCTCGGCGAGGCGCACATCGAGCGCGATCTCGAGCTGCAGGCCGGCGACTCGCTGCGCTCGCGCATCAAGCAGGTGGCCTCGGGCCGCTTCGGCGTCACCGCGGCCTATCTGGTCTCGGCCGACCAGATCCAGATCAAGATCTCGCAGGGCGCCAAACCCGGCGAGGGCGGCCAGCTGCCCGGCCACAAGGTTACCGACTACATCGCCAGGCTGCGCTTCTCGGTGCCGGGCGTAGGCCTGATCTCGCCGCCGCCGCACCACGACATCTACTCGATCGAGGATCTGGCCCAGCTCATCCACGATCTGAAGAACTGCAATCCACGGGCGTCGATCTCGGTGAAGCTGGTGTCCGAGGTAGGCGTGGGCACGGTGGCGACCGGCGTGGCCAAGGCCAAGGCCGACCACGTGGTGATCGCCGGCCACGACGGCGGCACCGGCGCATCGCCGTGGTCGTCGATCAAACATGCCGGCACGCCCTGGGAACTGGGTCTGGCCGAAACCCAGCAGACCCTGGTGCTGAACCGCTTGCGCGGCCGCATCCGGGTGCAGGCGGACGGCCAGATGAAGACCGGTCGCGACGTGGTGATCGGCGCCCTGCTCGGTGCCGACGAATTCGGCTTCGCCACCGCGCCGCTGGTGGTGGAAGGCTGCATCATGATGCGCAAGTGCCACCTCAATACCTGTCCTACGGGTGTGGCCACGCAGGATCCGGTGCTGCGCCGGAAGTTCAGCGGCAAGCCCGAACACGTGGTGAACTACTTCTTCTTCGTGGCCGAGGAAGCGCGGCGGTTCATGGCGCAGCTGGGCATCCGCCGCTTCGACGAGCTGATCGGCCGCGCCGACCTGCTCGATACCCGCCAGGGCATTGCGCACTGGAAGGCGTGCGGGTTGGACTTCGCCCGTGTGTTCCACCGCCCCGAGGTACCGCCGGACGTGGCACGACGGCACGTGACCGAGCAGGACCACGGTCTCGACAGGGCCGGCAAGGCGCTCGACCACACCCTGATCGAGAAAGCCCGGCCCGCGCTGGAGCAAGGTGAGAAGACCAGCTTCATCGTCGGCGTGCGCAACGTCAACCGCACCGTGGGCACCATGCTTTCCGGTGAGGTGGCGCGCCGCCACGGCCACGCCGGCCTGCCCGACGACACCATCCACATCCAGATGGACGGCACCGCCGGACAGAGCTTCGGCGCGTTCCTGGCCCGCGGCATCACGCTCGATTTGGTCGGCGAGGCCAACGATTACGTCGGCAAGGGTCTGTCCGGCGGACGCATCGTGGTGCGCTCGCCGAACGACTTCCACGGCTTCGGCCCGGAGCACATCATCGCCGGCAACACGGTGCTGTACGGCGCCACCGAGGGCGAGGCCTACTTCAACGGCGTCGCTGGCGAACGCTTCGCCGTGCGCAACTCCGGCGCCACGGCCGTGGTGGAAGGCGTCGGCGACCACGGCTGCGAATACATGACCGGCGGCACCGTGGTCCTGCTCGGCGAGACCGGCCGGAACTTCGCCGCCGGCATGTCCGGCGGGGTGGCCTACGTCTACGACCCCGAGTCGCGCTTCACGTCGCGCTGCAACCTCGCCATGGTCGGCCTGGAACCGGTGCTCGCCGGCGTCGAGCAGGAGCTGCGGGTGCCGCGGGCGTTGTGGCATCCGCTCACCCGCGGCGCTCCTGGCGAAACCGACGAGGCGATCCTGCGCCGGCTGATCGAGGCGCATTTCCGCTACACCGGCAGTTTCCGCGCCAAGGCGATCCTGCACGACTGGATCAACGCGCGCGCGCATTTCGTCAAGGTGATGCCGCACGAGTACAAGCGCGCGCTGGCCCAACCGCCGCGGGAAACCGCGCCCGCATCCACCGAGAAGGCCACGGCCTGAGTCCAGGGGAATACCACAGATGGGCAAGATCACCGGCTTTCTCGAGTACCCGCGCCTGCAGGAAACCAGCGAGGCGCCCGCGCAGCGCAAGAAGCACTGGCATGAATTCACCCAGCACCTGTCCGACGACCAGGCCAGGCTGCAGGCTGCGCGGTGCATGGATTGCGGCACGCCGTTCTGCCATCAGGGCTGTCCGGTCAACAACATCATTCCGGATTTCAACGACCTGGTGTATCGGCAGGACTGGAAGCACGCGATCGATGTGCTGCATTCGACCAACAACTTCCCCGAGTTCACCGGCCGGATCTGCCCCGCCCCCTGCGAGGCCGCCTGCACGCTGAACATCAACGACGATGCGGTGGGCATCAAGTCGATCGAGCACAAGATCATCGACAAGGCGTGGGAGGAAGGCTGGGTGGTGGCGCAGCCGGCCGCACGCAAGACCGGCTGGACGGTGGCCGTGGTCGGTTCCGGTCCGGCCGGGCTGGCCGCCGCGCAGCAACTGGCCCGCGCCGGCCACGCGGTGACCGTGCTCGAGAAGAGCGACCGGCTCGGCGGCCTGTTGCGCTATGGCATTCCCGACTTCAAGCTGGACAAGGGCCACATCGACCGGCGCCTGGAACAGATGCGCGGCGAAGGCGTGCTGTTCCGTACCGGCGTGTTCGTGGGCGCCGCGGCCGACGCCGGGGATCACGGCAAGGTCACCGTGATCGCGCCCGAACAGCTCCGGCAGGAATTCGACGCGGTGGTGATCGCCGGTGGCGCGGAAACCCCGCGCGACTTGCCGGTGCCCGGCCGCGAGTTGCAGGGCGTGCATTTCGCGATGGAATTCCTGCCGCAGGCGAACCGCGTGGCAGCCGGCGATGTGCTGGAGGACCAGCTGCTCGCCACCGGCAAGCAGGTGGTCGTCATCGGCGGCGGCGACACCGGCTCGGACTGCGTGGGCAGCTCGAACCGCCAGGGCGCCGTCGCGGTGACCCAGTTCGAGCTGCTGCCGCAACCGCCCAGGCAGGAGGACAAGCCGCTGGTGTGGCCGTACTGGCCGATCCGCCTGCGCACCTCCAGCTCGCATGAGGAAGGCTGCCAGCGCGACTGGGCCGTGGCCACCAAGCGCTTCAACGACGACGGCAAGGGCCGCGTCAGGAGCCTCACGGCCGTCCGGCTGCAGTGGAAGAACGGCGAGATGCACGAGGTGGCCGGCAGCGAATTCGAGATCCAGGCGGATCTGGTGTTGCTGGCCATGGGCTTCGCCTCGCCCGCGCAGGGCGTGCTGGACGCGTTCGGCGTGACGAAGGATGCCCGCGGCAATGCCCGGGCCGGTACCGAAGCCCACGGCGGCTATCGCACCAGCGTGGACAAGGTGTTCGCCGCCGGCGACATGCGCCGCGGCCAGTCGCTGGTGGTCTGGGCGATCCGTGAAGGGCGCCAGTGCGCGCACGCGGTGGACGAGTTCCTGATGGGCCACTCCAGCCTGCCGCGCTGAGCGCCGGCGCTCAGGCTGGCCGGTCCTCGCCCTGCCGCCGCACCAGCGCGGTCAGCAGCGCACGCAGTGCAGCCGGGCGCACCGGCTTGTGCAGCACCGGGTAGCCGCGCGCCCGTGCGCGCTGCTTCAGCTCGCTGCTGCCGTCGGCGGTGATCATCGCCACCGGCGGCAGTTCGCCCAGCGCGTCGCGCAGCTGCTGCAACGCCTGTAGGCCATCGGCACCGTCGGCCAGATGGTAGTCGGCCAGTATCAGGTCGATGGGGCCGTGCCTCAGCTCGGCGCGGGCCTGCGCCACGTCCAGCGCGGTACGGCAATCGACGCCCCAACGACTGAGCAGCGCGCGCATGCCGGCGAGGATGCTGGCGTCGTTGTCCAGGCACAGCACGGTCAGCGGCAGCTGCTTGTCCGGGCCGGCGCGCTCCACCCGCTGGCTCCGTACCGGCACCGCCTCGCTGCGCGGCACGGTCACCGCGAAGCAGCTGCCGTGCTCGACCCGTGAATGCAGGTCCAGCCGGTGGCCGAGCATGCCGGCGAGGCGGTCGCAGATCGACAGACCCAGGCCCAGACCTTTCTCGCCCCATGGCGACGGGTGTTCCAGCCGCTGGAACTCGTCGAAGATGCGCGCGCGCTGCTCCGCCGCGATGCCGGGGCCGGAATCCCACACCTCGATGCGCACCTCGTCACCCACCCGCCGCGCGCCCAGCAGCACGCCGCCCCTGCTGGTATAGCGCAACGCGTTGGACAGAAAGTTCTGCACGATCCGGCGCAGCAACTGCGGGTCGCTGCGTACCGCCAGTTTCGTCGGCACCACCCGCAGGCGAAGCCCCCGCTTTTCGGCCACCACGGCAAACTGCGCCTTCAATGAATCGAACAGTTCGGCCAGTGCAAAGCCACCCACGTCCGGCCGATAGGTGCCGGCATCCAGCCGCGAGGTGTCCAGCAGCGCATCGAGCAGATCCTCGGCGGCAAGGAACGAGGCATCGATGCGCTCGGCCAGCTGGCTCGCCTCGGCATCCAGGCCAGGGTGCTGGCGCAGGGCCGAGGTGAACAGGCGCGCCGCGTTCAGCGGTTGCAGCAGGTCATGGCTGGCTGCGGCCAGAAACCGTGTCTTGGAAATGTTCGCCGCTTCCGCCGCTCGGCGCGCGTTGGCCGTGTCGACCAACGCCTGGGACAATTCCGCCGTGCGTTGGTCGACCCGCTGTTCCAGTGTTTCGTTGATTTCGATCAGCGCCTGCTCGGCGTGCTTGTAGGCGGTAACGTCGGTATAGGTCGTGACATACCCGCCGTCGGGAAGCGCGCGCCCGCGCATTTCGATGACGGACCCGTCAGGGCGTATGCGCTGAAACAGGTGCGACGAACCAGCGCGCATGTAGTCGATGCGCTTGGCTACATGGTCTTCCACTTCACCCGGGCCGCATTCACCCAGTTCGGCATTCCATCCGATCAGATCGGCCACCGGCACACCGACGTAGACCATGCCTTCGGGATAATCGAACAGTTCCAGATAGCGCCGGTTCCACGCCACCAGATGCATGCGCGCATCGACCACGCTGATCCCTTGCGAGACGTTCTCCAGCGTGGAGGCGAGCAGCTTGCGGTTGAAGCGCAGTTCCTGCGAGGCCTCATCCATCAACGCCATGGCCTCGGCGATATCCAGCCCGCTGCCGGACAACGCGCCCATCAGGATGCGTCGCGCATTGGCCGCACCGACCGCCGAGGCGAGCAGGCGTTCGGTATGCTGGATCAGCGCGCGGTCGGCCGCTTCATTGGCCAGCAAGGGCCGCCCCCGGCGCTGCGCATATTCCTCGAAGGCGCGTGTGCTGCCGCGTTCGCCGACGATGCGCTCGGCGATCGTGCGCAGATCGGCGAATGCCACGCGACCGCGCCAGTCGCCGGTGCCGCCCGGGTTGGTCGGATCCGGATCGACAAACATCGATGCCAGCAGCCGGTCCTCCAGGGTTGGGCGGAATCGCAACGAGAAGAACACCATGCAACCGACGTTGACCAGCAGCGACCAGAACGTGGCATGCATGACCGGGTCCCAGCCACTGAGATGGAACAGTTCCTGCGGGCGCAACCAGCTCCAGCCAAACGGGCCTGTCTGCAACCAGTGATCAGCATGGACGATCTCCGGCAACAGCAAGGTGTATGCCCACACCGCGAAGCCCGCCAGCAGGCCGATCACCACGCCGCGACGGCTGGCGCCGCGCCAATACAGGGCGGCGATCAGTGCCGGGGCGAATTGCGCCACCGCCGCAAACGCCAGCAGACCGGTGGCAGCGAGGTTTTCCTCGTCGGCGACACCGCGATAGTAGACATAGGCCATCAGCGCCAATATCACGATCGCCACTCGTCGCACGTTCAGCACCAGCTGCGACAGGTCGCTGCGCTGCTCCAGATGCAGCCATTGGATCCGCAGCAGCGCTGGCATCACCAGGTCATTGCTGATCATGGTCGACAGCGCCACGGAGGCCACGATCACCATGCCGGTCGCCGCCGAAAATCCGCCGATGAACGCCAGCAGCGCCATGCCGTGATTGCCATAGGCAAGCGGCAGCGTCAGCACCCATGCATCGGCATTGCCCTGGCGCACCAGCGGCATGTGCGCACCGGCCGCCACGATCGGCAAAACGGCCAGACTGACGATTACCAGGTATGCCGGCATGATCCAGCGCGCGTGCTTGAGATCGCCCGCATTTTCACACTCGACCACGCCGATCTGGAACTGCCTTGGCAGGCAGAACATCGCCAGAAACGCCAACAGCGTCTTCGCGAGAAACCCGGACGACATGCTGCCGCCCGATCCCGTGGCCGGAAGATGCAAGGTGGCGGGAAGACCTGGACCATGCCAGTACGCATAACCTGCCAAGGCGACAAAGGCGAGCAGCTTGATCAGCGACTCCAATGCGATCGCCAGCATCAGGCCGTGATGATGTTCGGTCGCATCGATGCTGCGCGTGCCGAACAGGATCGCGAATGCCGCCAGCAGAACCGCGCACCACAATGCGCTGTCGATGCCGGCCTCTCCCGCGTTGCCGTGGATGGCACCGCCCAGCACATCGAACGACATCGCCACGGCCTTCAGCTGCAGTGCGATGTACGGTACGACCGCGATCACCGCGATCACCGCGACCAGCGCCGCCAGGCGATGCGACTTGCCGAACCGCGCACCGATGAAGTCAGCGATCGAAGTGATGTTGCGCTGTTCCACCACACGCACCAGTCGACGTAGCAGGCCAAACCCGAACACGAACAGCAGGATCGGACCGAGGTAAATCGGCAGATACGCCCAGCCAGCGCGCGCTGCCGTACCTACTGCCCCGTAGAACGTCCACGATGAGCAATACACGGCCATTGCCAGACTGTAGACAAGCGGACGCAATCTCGGCCGCTGCGGATACAGTGGACGCCGGTCACCGGCGTAAGCCACCACGAAGAGCAACCCGACGTACAGCACCGACACCAGCAGCATTAACCAACCGTTGATCAAGCACCATCTCCCCATTCACCATCCATCGCCGAACGCCGGCCCACTGTTGCCATGCTTGTGCACAGTCGCAGGCAGCGGCACCATGGCAGGATGATTTCAGCGCGCGCGCAGATACCCGCCAACGTAGCAGAGCATCTGCGCGATGACGAGATTCATGTGTGGCATCTGCCTTACCACCGGCAACACGGGCGCGCGCCACTGCGTTCGGTTCTGTCCAGCTATCTGGGTATCGACGCACATCGACTCACGCTGACGGAGGGTGAGCACGGACGGCCCGCACTCACCGGCGCCCTGGATCCATCGCTCGATTTCAACTGGTCGCACAGCGGCGATCATGCCCTGATCGCGATCGCCAGGTCGATCAAGCCCGGCATCGATCTCGAATGCCTGCGCGCACGTCCCAGAGCTCTGGAGATTGCCCGGCGATACTTCTCTGCCGACGAAGCGGCGGCCTTGTCGGCCGTGCCGGCGGCTGGCCGGAGTGCGGCATTTCTCGAGCTGTGGACTGCCAAGGAGGCTGTGCTCAAGGCGCTGGGACGTGGCATCGCGTTTGGCTTGAAACGGCTCAGTATCGGTTGTGCCGGGGGCCAGCTTATCCTGCATCAGCTGGATGGCGACGATGCCGGGGCATGGCAGTTGCACGCCCTTCGCATCGATAGCTCGCTGGTGGCTGCGCTTGCATGGCGTGGCGACGAACGCCGCATTCGACTGTGGACACTTGCCTCCGGCGACTGATAGGTACATTGTTTTCGGCCCGGCCAGTGCCGTCTGCCGCCCCCTGTCTGTCGACCCCCAGTGTGAGAGCCTGCTTACCTGTCATGACCCTGCTCAGCGTCAATCTCAACAAGATCGCGGTACTGCGCAACTCGCGCGGCGGCGACGAACCGGACATCTGTCATGCGGCGCAGACGTGCATTGAATCGGGCTGCGGCGGTATCACGGTGCATCCACGCCCGGATTTGAGGCACGTGCGGCCTGATGATGTGCGTGCGCTGGCCGCGCTGCTGCGCGGAAGGGTGGAGTACAACATCGAGGGCAATCCGTTCGCCGGGGTTCGTGGTGCCTATCCCGGCTTGCTTGCCCTGGCACGTGAGGTACGTCCCACCCAGGTGACCCTGGTGCCGGATGACGACGGCCAGATCACCTCCGATCACGGGTTCGATCTGCAGCGCGACACCGAACGCCTGCGGCCATTGGTCGCCGAACTGCGCGAACTGGGCTGTCGAGTCAGCCTGTTCGTCGATCCCGACTGCCGGAACTTCGATTTGGCAGTGGCGATAGGGGTACAACGCATCGAGATCTACACCGGTCCCTACGCGAAGGCTTTTGCGGACGGAAAGTCCTCGGTGGCCTTGGCGGCATGCGCTGATACCGCACGACGTGCACAGCAGGCAGGATTGGCGGTGAATGCCGGTCATGATCTGAGCCAGGCCAACCTCGGTACATTCAAGGCGGCCATTCCCGGATTGGCCGAAGTCTCGATCGGCCATGCACTGATCAGCGAAGCGCTGTACGACGGACTGGCCACCACCGTGCGCAACTATCTGCAAATTCTGCGCTGAACAGTTCGCTTGCAGCACCCAAGTTCGTGCCGAAAAAGGCGCCGCGGCGAAATCTCCCACAAGAGTTCGAGCGCCTGCGAGAGGGCTTCAGACCCGATGCTTCCTCACCCAAACAAGAACCCCCGCTCCAGGCGGGGGTTCTCAAGACGCGACCGAAGCTGCCGTCATTGCCGGATCGGCACTCGTGTCAATTGGCCTCGGCGAAACCGATCTTCGTGAGGTTGTAACTTTTCGCGTCCGCCAGCACGCGTGCCACATACTGATACGCCACTGCATCATCGGCGGCGATCTGTATTTCGGGCTGTTCGCTCTGCTGGGCGATCACCGCGAGTTGGGCCTTCAGGCCAGGCTCGTCGACCGGCGTGTCGTTCCAGTAAAACGCCCCGCTTTGGTCGATCTTCAAACGGATCGGCTCCAGCGGATTGGGTGGGTTGACCACGTTCGGATTCGGTTGCGGCAGGTCGACCTTGATCTTGAGCGCGGGTATCGGCGCCGTAATCATGAAAATGATCAGCAGCACCAACATCACGTCGACCAGTGGTGTGACGTTGATTTCCGACAACGGCCCACTGCTATTGCTAGTGAATGCCATCTCTCGTCACTCCTTAGCCGGGGCAGTGGTCATGAAGCCGACATGGACCATACCTGCATCCTTCGCATCGCCAATGATCTTTTTCACGATCTTGAACTCGGTCGACTTGTCCGCTCGGATCTGCAACTCCGGCTGCGGCGTCCTCTGTGCATCCACCGCGAACTGCGCCTTCAACTCAAGTTCCGTGATCGGATGATCGTTGAAGTACATGCTACCGTCCGGCTTGACCGCCAGATCCAGAGGCGGCACCAGCACCTCCGAATCCTTGGTCTTGGGATTCGCAATGGGCAAGTCGATCGTGACGCTGTGTGACATCAACGGGGCGGTGATCATGAAGATGATCAGCAGCACCAGCATCACGTCAACCAGCGGCGTGACGTTGATCTCCGACATCGGTCCGCCGGAATTGCTCCCTGTAGCCATCGCCATGGGTCAATCCCTCACTTGTTGCCTGGCGCAGCGCCTTCAACGCGCGAGCCCGTGGCGAAGAAGTCGTGCAGGTCATGCGCGAATTCATCGAACCTTGCATAGGTCAGGCGATTCGAACGATTGAAGAAGTTGTAGGCAAGCACGGCAGGAATAGCGGTGAACAGACCAAACGCGGTCATGATCAAGGCCTCACCCACCGGGCCGGCCACGGCAGACATCTGGGCGTTGCCGGTCGCGGCGATGCCGATCAAGGCGTGGTAGATACCCCACACGGTACCGAGCAGACCGACGAAGGGAGCGGCCGAACCCACCGTGGCGAGCAAGGTCAAGCCACCCTCCAGACGCAGGCTCTCGCGGGCCACGGCCTGGCGCAGGGCACGATCGATGAACTCCGAACGGCTCAGCGACTCCGCCAGACGACCCGTGGTACCGGATGCCGTCTGCTGGTGATGGGCCACTGCCATGGCAGCATCGAGAGCGATCTTGGAGAACGGTTCACCCTTGGGCTGGGCTTCAAGTTCGCGAATCGCTTCCTGGGTGGATCCTTGACCCCAGAAGCCATCGATGACGCCATCGGCACGCGACCGCACCATGGCGTTGCGGATGGCGTTGGCGACAATGAAGTACCAGGACATGAACGACATCACGACCAGGGTCACGAAGACGATCCAGCCAAGCGCATCGAAGTTTTGCATCAAATTGCTGAAGCCCATCTGTTTCATGGCTTCGGCGTTGGTATTGCTACCCAAGGCCTGTGCGGCATCGGTAATTGCAGGAGTCTGTAGGAACATAACGCTACCCTAGGGAAGTCGAACGTGAACTATAAACCGTAATCGGGGAAAGCTTGATTACAGCGAATTGAGGTTGAAACTGACTGGAACGCGTGCATAGCCTTCGACCTTTCGGCCATTCCTGATTTCCGGATTGAACCGCCATCTTCTTGCCGCATCCAGCGCTGCACGGTCCAACTCGCGATATCCGCTGGATTTCTCCACCTTGATGTCTTTCGGCGTTCCGTCAATACCTACCAGGATCATCAGCACCACCGTCCCTTCATGATGCTGACGTACCGCTTGTGGCGGATACCTCGGCTGAAGACGACTGTTGTAGCTCAGATCCTGACCAGCCGTGATATCCGTAGGCGGTGCCGGTGGCGCTGGCGGTGCCGGCGGCGGTGCCTGGTACGCGTTCTGGGACACCTCCGTCACCGGCGGCGGCGGTGCCGGCGGTGGCGGTGTCGGTGGTGGCTTGAGCTGCTGGATGATCTTCGGCGGCGGCTGCTTTGGTGGCTCCGGCGGCGGCGGCGGTGGCGGCGGCGGCGGCGGCGGCGGCGGGATGAAGTTCACCTGGACGATGCGCTCCTTTTCCTTGTGCGCCTGATGCGGCGGCGCCATCGGCGCCACAATCAACAGGAACGCAAACGCATGCAGACCGATGGCAACTGCCAATGCCCAGGTGCGTTTCCAGCTGAACTCATTTTCTTCGTTGCTAGAGGCCATCTTTCACTATCTGAAGCTAGTCAATCGGAAGTGAACGTTGCCGCAGGGCGTGGCCCGAAACCGTCTGATGCCTGGACGGAACTCGCCGCTGGGGAGACGCAGGGAAAGATCTTCAAAGGTACAGCAGCACAGGTCGTTTGTATAGCATTCACGAACCATACAGATGGACGTCCATCTGCCCCGCGAATGCTTTTGATACCGGTGCTTTATTTGATGTGCTGCTTCTTGAGCCAGGCCTTGGCCTTCTCGGCCGTTTCCGGCTGCTGTGCAGCCATCTTCATGGCTGCGATCGTTGCCGGTTTGTTGTTGAGGCCACGCTCGCTTTCAGCCAGCAGCATGTACGCCGTGCCCATGTGCTTCACACCTTTCTTGATGCTCAGCTGGAACATGCTGCGAGCTTTTGCATACTTGCTTTCGCTCAGCAGCAAGTTACCGGCACGCAATGCAGCCATCCCATCCGTGTCTGTCGGGATGGCCTTGCCATAGGCGTCGATCGCCTTGCCGACATCGTCGGCCATTTCGGCCGCCTGACCGAGCAGCAGGTAGTTGTCCGCGTTGGCGGTTACCAGCCCCTTGCTCATGCCTTCTTCAAGCACCTGTTCTGCCTTGACGCCATTGGGCTTGGCATCGGCCCCGTTCTGCCCGGTGATCAAATACAGCTTGGCCAGATTGACGTAGCTGCCTTCCTTCGTGAATGCGCCGTTGGCACGAGCCTTTTCCATCAACTGGATGGCTTCCGGATACTTCTGCGCCTGCATCAACACCGCCACCGCGTTGTTGAGCGCTTCCGGATCATTCGGTTTGGCGGCAAGTTCCTGCTCTGCGAGCTTCGCGGCCTGATCGTCCTGACCCGCTTCGGAGTAGCTGGCCATAAGAATCTGGTTCCAACTTTCCTGGGGCTTGTCGGTCAAGGATTTGGCCTTGTTGATGGCTGCGATCGCCTCGGGATACTTGCCGAGACGATAATCTGCGTTGCCTTCAAGCGCGTAGGAGTTGGCGGTTTCCTTCTTGCCCTCTGCCCGCCATTTGGTGAGCGTATCCAGTGCGGCCTGATATTGTTCATCGGCCAATTGGAACTGCGCCAGCATGTACTCGATCTGGAAATAGGTGTCGTTCGGCATCACCCCGATGGCCAACGAACGCTGGAGCAACGGAATCGCGGCTTTGTAATCGCCTTCGTTGTATTTGATGGTGGCCAGCCCTTCCAGCGCAAGCGCCTGGGCATATTTGCTCTTGCTTTTGTCGACGATGGGCTGCAGCAACTGTTCGGCCTTGGCCTTGTCGCCCGAGCTGCTTGCGTCCAGGCCTTCGTTGAGTGCCTTCTGTTCTCTCGTGCTGGTCAGATCGAGCTTTGGAGCGACGCGGGTGGCATTGGGATACTGTACCGCCTGCTTGTCCTTGGCGGCATGGCTTTCTCGCGCCAGAACCGGATTGCCGGTCAATGTCAGCAAGAGGGCGACACTCGCCAGCATTGTCAAACCCGGAACGTGTTTCATGGTGATCCTCATATCAGCCTTCGCCGCATCGAACATGGCATACAGAATGTGCAAGCCTAACCCGAGTTTGGCATCGATAACAAGTTGCGATGCGTCATCAAAGATTGTTAAAAATCAATAATTTGGCCATACGAGATGGTATGGACTGCAACCGGTTGCGGTCCATCTCGATGGTCTCGCCGGGCTGGATGACGACCGGAGGTGCCGATCCGCGACCGTGACCGACATGAGGTGGACGGGACAGCAAGACGCCACGCATAGAGACTGTCCGCACCCCAAAAGCAGATGACTTCCTCAGATGTCGAGATTGGCGACCTTCAGGGCATTCGCCTCAATGAATTCGCGTCGTGGCTCAACCGCCTCGCCCATCAACATGGAGAACATCTGATCAGCAGCGATTGCATCCTCGATGCCGACCTGCAGCATCCGGCGAGTCTCCGGGTTCACCGTGGTCTCCCATAACTGCTCCGGGTTCATTTCGCCCAGACCCTTGAAGCGCTGGATGCTGCGGCCCTTTTTTGCCTCGTCCAGCAACCAGTTGCGTGCCTCGACAAAGCTGAGCACACCGCGCGAGGCGTTGCCGCGTCGTGCCACGGCATCAGCCTGCACCATGCCTGCCACTTGCCTGCTGATGGCGAGAATCGGCTTGAATTCATTGCTGCTGAAGAACGGCTGCGGCAACACCCAGGTGTGATTCAGTCCATGCTGCTCTCGCACTACCTCGATGGCGGCCGGCTGCTCATCATGCATCGGGCGCAATGACAGCTGGTAGCGCGGCTTGCCCAAGCCGCTGGCTGCAAGCCGCCGCGTCGCGTCGTCGAGCCAGGTTTGCATGGCGATCGGGTCGGCCCACAACGACGGCTCCAACGGAGTATGTTCGAGCAGCATGTTCAGCACGGCTGCATCAAAGCGATGTGCCAGTTTGGCAATCTGATCGAGTGCCTGTTGATAGCCGCGCAACAGTTTTTCCAGCGCCTCGCCTGTAATCGGCGGCGCATCCGGGCTGTATATCAGGCCGGCATTGTCGACTGCACTGGATATCAGGTAATCGTTCAAGGCCGCATCGTCCTTGATGTACAGCTCCTGCTTGCCCTGCTTCACCTTGTACAACGGTGGCAGACCGATATAGATATGACCGCGCTCGATCAGCTCGGGCATCTGCCGGTAGAAAAACGTCAGCAGCAAGGTACGGATGTGCGAGCCATCGACGTCGGCGTCGGTCATCAGGATGATGTGGTGGTAACGCAACTTGTCCGGGTTGTACTCGTCCTTGCCGATGCCGGTACCCAGCGCGGTAATCAACGTACCGACCTCGGCCGATGCCAGCATCCGATCGAAACGTGCCTTTTCCACGTTCAGGATTTTGCCCTTCAACGGCAACACGGCCTGCGTCTTGCGGTTGCGACCCTGTTTTGCCGAACCGCCCGCCGAGTCGCCCTCGACCAGGAACAGTTCGCACAACGCCGGATCCTTTTCCTGGCAATCGGCGAGCTTGCCGGGAAGCCCGGCGATATCCAGTGCACCCTTGCGCCGCGTCATCTCGCGCGCCTTGCGTGCAGCCTCGCGTGCGCGCGCGGCATCGACCACCTTCGAAGCGATCGCCTTGGCTTCGTTTGGGTGTTCCAGCAGGAATTCGCCGAGCTTTTCGTTGACGACCTGCTCGACTACCGTCTTGACCTCGGACGAGACCAGCTTGTCCTTGGTCTGTGAAGAGAACTTCGGGTCAGGCACCTTGACCGACAACACCGCGATCATGCCTTCGCGCATGTCATCGCCGGACAATGTGACCTTGGCGTTCTTGGCCAGACCTGATTTCTCGATGTAATTCTGCAATGACCGGGTCAACGCCGCACGGAATCCGGTCAGATGGCTGCCGCCATCGCGCTGCGGTATGTTGTTGGTGAAGCAGAACATCGTCTCCTGGTAGGAGTCGGTCCACTGCATCGCCAGTTCGACAGTGATGCCATCCTGCTCCGCCATCAAGCTGATCACGTTGGGGTGCAGAGCGGTTTTCAGCTGCGCCAGATGCTGCACGAACGAGCGGATGCCGCCTTCGTAGGCAAAGGTGTCGTGACGCGTTTCACCGCGCTCGTCATGCAGATCGATGGTTACGCCGGAGTTGAGGAAGGCCAGTTCGCGCAGCCGCTTGGCGAGAATGTCGTAATGAAATTCGGTATTGCTGCCGAACGTCGCTGGGCTGGGCAGAAAGCGCACCAAAGTGCCACGCCGACTCGATGGTCCGACGACCTTCAGCGGGAACAGCGGTTCGCCCAATGCGTATTCCTGCAGATGCTCGTGGCCGTTGCGGTAAATGGTCAACCACAAGTGATCGCTGAGGGCATTGACCACCGATACGCCCACGCCATGCAGGCCGCCGGAAACCTTGTACGAGTTCGCATCGAACTTGCCGCCAGCGTGGAGCACCGTCATTACCACCTCGGCAGTGGAGCGGCCCTCCTCCGGATGCATATCGATGGGAATACCACGCCCATTGTCGACGATGCTGACCGAGCCATCTTCGTGGATGGTGACCCCGACCGTGTCGCAATAGCCGGCCAGAGCCTCATCGATGGCATTGTCGACGACCTCAAACACCATGTGATGCAGTCCGGTGCCGTCATCGGTATCGCCGATATACATGCCGGGGCGCTTGCGCACCGCCTCCAGACCTTTCAGAACCTTGATGTTGCTTGAGTCGTAGTTGGATAAGTTCATGCGTTGACCGGTTTATGGCGCCCGCGGTCCGCCCGGCATGGCGCCGTAAAAAGCCGGGCAAGGGGTTTGCTATCTTTCAGTGATGCAACTTGTAAATTATAGCAGGGGTATCAACCGACCCTGTTCCACGTGGAACACACGGGCAGGGACTGCCTTCAGAGATTGCGGTGCTTCGGTGCCGGTCAGCAACACTTGCGCTTGGGCCGAACGCAGCTGTGCTATCACGGCACTCTGATGCGTTTGATCCAGCTCGGATGCGAGATCGTCCAGACAGACAATTGGCCATTCACCGCGCTGATCGGCAAACAGTTCGGCCTGCGCCAGCATACAGGCCAGTGCCGTCAATTTTTCTTGGCCACGTGACAGGTGTTCGCGCAAGGGGGCGCGTTCGAACGCTATGGCCCAGTCTGCACGATGGGCGCCCATCGTGGTGTGGCCTCGCGCCTGATCCCTGCCCCGATGCTCGCGCAACAGCTGGCGCAACTCCTGCTCCTCCGGCCAGCCGCGACGGAACCTTAGCTCCAGGGGTCCCAATTCTGGCAAAAGCCCTTGTGCACTGGCGCTCAACTTGGGTCGCAGTAGATTCAGGTATGCGCGCCGCTGCGCATCGATCCGTTGGGCTGTCTGTGCCAACTCGGCCTCCCAAGGCGCGAACAGTTCTTCATCTTGCGAGGCCGCTGAGCGCAGCAAGCTGTTTCGCTGCTTCAATGCGCGTTGGTAGCGGCGCCAGTCGGGGAGAAACTCCAGTTCCACGTGGAACACACCCCAATCAAGAAACCTCCGACGCTCATCAGCAGCTCCGGCAATCAACGCATGGGAACCTGGTTCGAAACAGACCACCGCGCATTTGCCCACCAATTGCCCGATGGTGACAACTTGGCCGTCTGCTTTCGCTTCCCAGCGAGATCGCTCCCGACCAAGGCCGAGCCGGCAGGTACGATTATCGTGATGGCGGAGTTCGGCGAATACCGACATCGCCGAGCTTCCACGCTGCAGCAAGGCTTCCGTGGCTCCACTGCGAAACGAACGTGCGTGGGACAACAAGAACACAGCTTCGAGCACGCTTGATTTGCCGGAGCCGTTGTCTCCAACCAATACGTTGATCGACGGATCCAGTGTGAAACTTGCCTCACGGAAGCAACGCAGTCCGCGAACGCGCAATTGCTCCACCCACATCTACGTTGGATCCACAAGCAAGAACGCCGGGATACCTGGTGAGGATCCCGGCGTTACCCGTTGCAGCAGCAACGCAGTATGACAACCCATGATCTGGATCAGAGCCGCAAGGGCATGATCACGTGGCGCGTATGCTCGTTATCTTCCTCCTGCACCAGGCAGCTGGATTGTGCGTCTCGCAAACTGAGCCGAGCCTTGTCGCCACGGATGGCCGCGAGAGCATCAAGCAAGTAACCCACGTTGAAACCGACCGCAAGATCATCAACATGGGTCTCCGCTTCGACTTCCTCGACCGCCTCCTCCTGCTCGGGATTGTGCGCGACGATGCGCAGTTTTCCCGGTGACAATTCAAGGCGTACGCCACGGTATTTCTCGTTGGAAAGAATCGCCGCGCGCTGCAAGGCACCGCGCAACACTTCCCGATCCAGCATGGCGGTCTTGTCCGCGCCAAGTGGGATCACTGCCTCGTAATCGGGAAAACGGCCGTCGATCAGTTTCGATGTGAACACCACATTGCCGCGACGGACGCGCAGATGGTTGCGGCCAAACTCCAGCTCCACCTGGCCATCGCCCGGTTCGAGCAAACCGATCAATTCATTGACGCCTTTGCGCGGAATGATGATCTGCCGGCGCGTGGAAACGGAACTCTGCAACTGGGTCTCCTTCATCGCAAGTCGGTGACCGTCGGTCGCCACGCAGCGCAAAGTGTGTTCTTGCAAATCCAGCAACATCCCGTTCAAGTAATAGCGAACGTCCTGGTTTGCCATGGCAAACGCAGTGCGCTCCATCAGGTCGCGCAGGACTTCCTCCGGAAGACTGACCTTTTCGACCAGTTCAATCGCGTCGACCGTGGGAAATTCACTGGCGGGCAGGGTTGTCAGCGTGAAACGGCTGCGCCCAGCAGTCATTGCGACCCGATCCCCGCTGAGTTTGAGGTCGATGTGGGCTCCATCGGGGAGCGCTCTCACGATATCGAACAATTTCCGTGCCGGGATCGTGATTTCCCCGTCGACCAGCTTCTCGGCTTCGGAAGAAGCCACCATTTCGACTTCCAGGTCAGTGCCGGTCAGCGACAACCTGCCTTCGCCAACCTTGACCAGCAAATTCGCAAGCACTGGCAGCGTCTGCCGCCGCTCGACCACGCCGACCACTTGCTGCAGAGGCTTGAGCAGCGCTTCTCGTTGAATGCTGAATTGCATGACTTCGCTTCCCCTATACCTGCTGTTCTGTCTTTAAAAGAAGTTTAGTAGCTGTTGTAGGCGTTGTGGGTAACTTTAGAATTGCGAATTTATTCATTGAATCAATGCGTTGCCTTGTTTTCGCACTGTGCGGAATGTCGCTGTCTGCCTGTGGTCTATTTGTGGATAACTCAAACTCGATTTCCGTTCACCGGTTATCCACAACTTCACCCGGTTCTTGTCCCCCACTTTAACGCACCCGCCGGTGCACACGTTCAACCGGTCAACGTGCGGATCAATTGTTCCCAGTCCTGTCGCATGCGCGTATCGGTCTCGATGAATTTCCGGATCGTCTTGCAGGCATGCATCACGGTCGTGTGGTCGCGACCGCCGAACGCTTCGCCTATTTCAGGCAGGCTGTGCTCGGTCAACTCCTTGGACAGGGTCATCGCGATCTGACGTGGCCGCGCGAGCGAGCGAACGCGACGCTTGGACAGAAGATCCTGCAGCCGCACGTTGAAATACTCGGCGGTAATCTTCTGGATGTTCGCAATGGTGACCGCCTGTGCGTGCGTGGCCAGAAGATCGCGCAAGGTTTCTTCCGCGAACTCGGTCGTGATCGGTTTGCCATAGAAGTTGGCTCTTGCCGCCAGCGTGTTCAGGGCACCTTCCAGATCGCGCACATTGGAGCGAATGCGCTTGGCCAGCAGCATGGCCACGTTTTCGTCCACCGCCACACCTTTTTCGTGCGCCTTCGCCAGCAGGATCGCCGCACGCGTTTCGAAATCCGGGGGCTCGATGGCCACGCTCAAACCCCAACCCAGGCGGGATTTCAGGCGTGGTTCCAGTTTGTCGACCTCCTTGGGATAGCGGTCGCAGGTCAGGATAATCTGCTGCTTGGATTCGAACAAGGCATTGAAAGTATGGAAGAATTCTTCCTGGGTTGTATCCTTTCCGGCAAAAAACTGGATATCGTCGATCAGTAACGCGTCAACCGAGCGGAAGCGTCGCTTGAACTCGTCCATGCTCTTGGCGCGCAGCGCCTCGATCATCGAACCCACGAATTGCTCGGAGCGCAGATACATCACCTTGATGTCCGGGTTGTGTTCGCGCATCAAGTTGCCAGCGGCATGCATCAGATGCGTCTTGCCCAGTCCGGTCCCGCCGTAGAGCAGCAACGGGTTGTAGGCGCGACCCGGATTGGTCGCCACCTGCATGGCCGCAGCCTTGCCCAGCTGGTTGGACTTGCCTTCGACGAAGGTCTCGAAGGTGTAGTGCGGATCCAGATTGTGCTGAAAGACGGGTACCGGCGTGGTGGCGGCCTTGCTTCGTGCCGTGACGGGGGGTTTGGCCGCATTTGCTGGCCTGACTGCATTGGAACCCACTTCGAGCCGTACGATGCACGCTTGTCCGGCCAATTGCGGCAGCATCGCCTCGATCTGGCCCAGAAACCGCTCACGTACGGTATCGAGCGTATAGGAATTGGGAGCATACAGATGCAGGCATCCCGCATCGGCACGGGCCTGCAACGGCATCAGCCACGTATGCAGGTCTTCGGCACTCAAATTGCCCTCGAGACGCTCAAGGCAGCGCCGCCACAAATCACTCATGAATAGTTTTCAGCCACTGCTTGGGGCGCTTTCACGCGGGATGGATACGCAAGTCTAACAGCAGCATCCACAGCCGCCGCCGCAGGATATCCACAAGGACATTCACAGGTTGCCGGAGGGGGACATTTGACAGCGATGGCCAAGACATCACATACTTTCTGGCCTTTTTACCCACATTCCCTTCGGAGTAAGCCATGAAGCGGACCTTCCAGCCCAGCAAGCTCAAGCGCGCACGTACACACGGGTTCCGTGCCCGTATGGCAACCGCCGATGGTCGCAAGATTCTCAACGCGCGTCGCGCCAAGGGCCGCAAGCGCCTGATCCCGTAGACAGGGGGCAAGCGATGTCAACCGCCGGGCTGCCGCGCGAGTCGCGGCTACGCCGGCCGGCTGATTTTGCTGCCTTGCGATCCAGCAGCGGACGCGCAAGCGGCCGCTGTTTTCATTTGCGCTATCGGGAAAACGCGCTTGGCCATGCGAGGCTCGGCCTGGCGATTTCCAAGCGCGTGTCCAAACGCGCGGTCGAACGCAACCGCATCAAGCGGTTGCTGCGCGAGTCGTTTCGGCGCATTCGCCATCAATTGCCGCCGATCGATCTGATGGTGATGGCACGCGAGCAGGCAGCGGGCGTACCGGGCCCGCAATTGCTGGCCGAGCTTGATGGGCTGTGGGAAAAACTGCTTGCGAGCCGACCAGAAACGAAGGTGTAAGGCCCTTCGCCATTGAAGCGAGCCGACGCGACCGGCACAATCACGCGTTAACCTTCGCTTTTTCCTTGCCATTCTGCGGCTTCAAGGTCGTGGTGTCACCCGGATCTGCTACGCGATGAATCAAACGCGCACCTTCCTCATGTTCGCCCTGCTGGCAGTGGCCTATCTGTTGTTCATGGCGTGGCAGAAGGATTACGCACCGCCGCCGCCTGCGGCTACGAGCACAACCGGCATCGCTGCAGCATCAACGGACGGCAGCGTACCCGGCGCCATACCTGCCGCCGCCACGGCCATGGGCGCAGCCCCCAGTGCGTTGCCGACCATCAGTGCCGCCGCCACCCCGGCCAGCCAGACACCCGCGCAGCTCATCACTATCCGCACCGATGTACTGAACCTGACGGTGGACACCCGCGGTGGCAGCCTGGTGCATGCGGAGCTTCTGGCCTATCCATCGGCAGCACCCACGCACAAGCAGCCCAATCCGCCACCGACGGTTCTGCTTGACAGCGAGGCGACGCATTACTTCGTGGTACAGAGTGGGTTGGTCAGCAGCAGCGATAGCGCACCGGCGGATCAGCCGAATCATCTGGCGATATTCCGCAGCGCCAAAAGCTCATACGCGATGGCGGAGGGTCAGAACGAGCTGAAAGTGGACCTGACCTGGCAGGATGCTGCCGGCCTGAAGGTGGTCAAGACCTACAGTTTCAAGCGCGGCAGTTATGTGATCGGCTTGACCCAGCGTGTCGACAATGGCAGCAGCGCAGCGTGGCAAGGCAATGCCTATCAGCAGTTGCTGCGGGTGGCTCCGCCGAAGCCGGGAAGCTGGTTCAGCCATTTCACCGATCCGGAGTCACGCAGCTTCCAGGGCGCGGCCTGGTATACCGGGGAAAAGTTCGAGAAGATGTCGTTCGAGGACTTCAGCAAGGCCAAGGATCATCTCGACAGCCAGATCAAGGGCGGTTGGGCCGCGATGTTGCGGTTGTATTTCTTTGCCGCATGGATTCCACCAGCCGATCAGACGGACCACTACGTTACCGAGACGATCAACCCGGGCAGCGCGCAGCCCCGCTATCTGATCCGTACGATCGGCCCCACGCTGAGCGTGGCTCCCGGACAGACCGTCTCAAGCCAGGCGCGGCTGTATCTCGGGCCGAATGTTCAAGGCACGCTGGACTCTATCGCGCCGGGGCTGGACCTGACCATCGATTACGGCATGCTCAAGGTGATCGCGGTGCCGATGCACGCGGTGTTGTCCTTCCTGCACGGGATCGCCCGCAACTGGGGCGTGGCCATCATCCTGTTGGTACTGCTGATCAAGGGTGCGACATGGAAGCTGACCGCCGTGCAGTACCGCTCCAGCGCCAAGATGCGCAAGTTGCAGCCGCGCATCGCGCAGCTCAAGGAGCGTTACGGCGACGACAAGGTGAAGATGCAGCAGGCCACCATGGAGCTGTACAAGAAGGAGAAGGTCAACCCGATGGGTGGCTGTCTGCCGGTGCTGATCACCATGCCGGTGTTCTATGGCCTGTTCTATGTGCTGGAACAAAGTCTGGAATTGCGTCATGCCGCTTTCCTGTGGATCCCGGACCTGAGTGCCGCCGACCCTTACTTCATCCTGCCGGTGATCTACGCACTGGTGATGCTGGGTACGCAATGGCTCAATCCGGTCGCGGCGGGCATGGATCCGACCCAGGCCAAGATGATGAAGGTGATGCCGCTGCTGTTCACGGTGATGTTCGCCTTCTTCCCGGCCGGCCTGTGCCTGTATTACGCAGTGAACGGTCTGGTCGGTCTGGGGCAGCAGTGGTGGATCACCCATCACCTCGATCGGGGCGAAGCGCCCGCCGCCAGCTGACCTCAGCGCAGCGCAAGGCAATACGTCGATCAGCCACGACCGGGCAACCGTCGTGGCTGATTTGCTCCGAGTACCCGCAATGCCTGTCGCAGAGGCGGTGGAGTTAGGACGACGCCTCGATCGGCGCCGCGACAGCGTTGTGCGAAATGTCCATATATGAAGTAAAATAACCGAAGGCTTCATATGGAAAGTTCCACATGCTGGCGAGAGCGCTACATGAAACACTTCCCGCCGGTGAACTGGGCGGCCCTGCCCTGCGCACGTTCTTCCAACTTGCCGAGCACTGGAATTTGCGCATCACCGACCAGCGCAAATTGCTGGGCGACCCACCCGAGTCGACCTTCTACAAGTGGAAGCGCGAACAAGGCGGCGCACCCGGCCGGGATGTGATCGAGCGGATCAGCTACTTGCTGGGTATCTGGAAGGCACTGCAAATCCTGTTTCCCGACCCGGCGCAAGCCGACGCCTGGCTGCGCAAGCCGAACCAGGCCCCGCTGTTCGGCGGGCACTCCGCGCTCGAGCGCATGCTGTCCGGCAACGTGGCCGATCTGTACGTGGTACGCCAGTACCTCGATGCCCAGCGGGGTTGGAACTGAGTCATGTCGACCCGTGGGCTTCGCTGTCACGGCCGGCATGCTCTGCAGCCAGCGTCCACCAGCATCTGGCGGAGGTAACCGTGCATGGCCGAGTTGCCGACGCTCAAGCGCATCCGCTGGACACATGCATACCGGATCGTGCCCAGCCGGTTTCCACCGATCGGGGTGTTTGATCGTATCGCCAAGCCCGCCGATATCGATGCGGTGTTCGCGATCGAGGCGCTGACCAACCCGCGCCTGCGCGAGGAACTGGGTGTGTTGCGGATGGTGCCGAAGGAGCGGCGCATCAGCGGACCAGGCTCGACCCCGGTGATGGCCGCCTTCACCCATCTCAATCCGGAGGGCAGCCGGTTCTCCGACGGCAGTTGGGGCGTGTTCTACGCTGCGCACAGCGTGGCCACTGCGGTCGAGGAGACCGTGTATCACCGTGAACGCTTCCTTGCCGCCACCGCCGAGCCTGCCTGCGACATCGAGATGCGTTGTTACCGCACCAGCCTGGACGCGAGGCTGCACGACCTGCGCGGCGGCTGGCCCGCTGCGCATGACCCGGACAGCTATGCAGCGAGCGTCGCGCTTGCCGGCCAACTGCGTGCGGCTGGCTCCAATGGCATCGCCTACGACAGTGTCCGCCATGCGGGTGGCGAATGTGTCGCGGCGTTCTTCCCCGACGTGGTCGGTCCCTGCCTGCAGGCACAGCACCTGATTTATCGCTGGGACGGTACGCGCATGGTTGCCGTGCTGGAAGTGAAGGCCGTCGCGCGCCCGGACAGTCGGGAGCAGGACGCGACCTGAAAAGTGACGTCGCGCATCGACGCTGCCCGGGGAATGGCGGACGGCTATTCGAGATAGGGACGCAGCAGGTCGCCCAGCGCCTTCAACGACGCCTTTGCGTCGCCTTCGAACTGCGCATGCACGATCGCGCCGTCAACGGCGATGGCGATCGCCAGTGCCTGCCGCTTGCGTTGCCTCGATGCGGGCAGAAGCCCGGCAATAACGGCAGTCATGTCCTGTTTGTGGAGGCGACATGCCGCCATGACCCCGGGCAACGCCCCCCCCATCTCGGTCACCGTGTTGAGGAACGCGCAACCGCGAAAATTCCCATCGTGGAACCACTCCGCGAGCGCGGGGACGAGCGCTTCCAGCGGTGGTCCGTTACGAGGACGATGTCGCGCAAGCGCGTCGGTGAACCAGGTCACCCAGCGCTGGTGACGATGCTCGAGTACGGCCAGCACCAGCGCATTCTTGCTGGGAAAATGGCGATAAAACGTGAGTTTGGCGACGCCGGATTCGGCGATGACGAGATCGATGCCGGTGGCCCGGATGCCATGTCGATAGAACAGGTCGTGAGCGGTCAGCAGGATGCGATCGTGTGCAGACGGACGCGCCGATTCGAGAGATGCCGGTTGTTTCATGGCACCAGTGTAGACAGATTTGTCTACATGGACTAGCGTGGCTCGACAGACAGAGGTGCCTGCACGAACGCCAGACCCGAATCACTCCAGGAGACCCCCATGGAAACCCGGCCCCCGCTGCCCCCGTTCACGCGTGAAACCGCCACGCTGAAAGTCCGTCTTGCCGAAGACGGCTGGAACTCTCGCGACCCGAAGCGCGTCGTGCTCGCGTACTCGCAGCACACGCATTGGCGCAACCGGGCAGAGTTCCTCAGTGGCCGCACGGCCGCACTGGCCTTTCTCGAGCGCAAGTGGAACAAGGAACTCGATTATCGGTTGATCAAGGAGCTGTGGGCCTTCGAGGGTGCGCGAATCGCGGTGCGTTTTGCCTACGAGTGGCATGACGATTCCGGCCACTGGTTCCGCAGCTACGGCAATGAAAACTGGGAATTCGACGGATACGGCTTGATGTCCCGTCGACACGCCAGCATCAACGACCTGCCGATCGACGAGGGGGATCGCAAGTTCCGCTGGCCGCTTGGACGCCGTCCCGACGATCACCCCGGACTGAGTGACCTCGGCCTTTGAGGATCAACCCGGGGAATGTGCCGCAGCGATGGCGAAGCGCATTCAGGTATCGGCACCGGTCGCCCAGCCCGTGCGGTCACCGCGGGTGAATACCCGATCATCGTTGAGCACGTCGCCGGCGGCGTGCGCGGGCAGCATGCGCAGCTTCGCATAGAGCGGCGTGAAGTCCGGTTTCGTCGCCTCGAACAATTGCTCGAAGCTGTCGATCACGAAATAGGTCTGCTGGTAAGTGTCGATGCGGTAGCGCGTGCTCATCACCCGCTCCATGTCGAAACCGATCCGGTTCGGCGATGGTGAATCCAGCGAATAGATCGACTCGCCCCTGGAACTGACGATGCCGGCACCGTAGATGCGCATGCCATCGCCGGTGTTGATCAAGCCGAATTCCACCGTGTACCAGTACAGCCGGGTCAGATTCATCAACGCATCGGGGCCGAGCGCAAAGGCCTTCATGCCACCGCGGCCATAGGCCTGCATGTAGTCGGCGAACACCGGATTGAGCAGCAGCGGCACATGGCCGAACAGGTCATGGAACAGATCCGGTTCGCTCAGGTAGTCGAGTTGGTCGGGCTTGCGGATCCACCAGCTGACCGGGAAACGGCGGTTGGCCAGGTGGTCGAAGAACACTTCATCGGGCAACAGACCTTCCACGGCGACCACTTCCCAGCCGGTGGCGCTGCGCAAGACCTTGTTGAGTTCGCCAAATTTGGGGATACCGCCATCACCAAGGCCGAAGCGCTGCACGCCGTCCATGAACTCGGCGCAGGCGCGGCCCGGCAGCAACGCACGCTGCCGCTCGAACAAGGTGTCCCACACTTCGTGGTCGGAGCGACTGTAGCTGTCCCAGGGTTGTTCGACCACGCCGGTGGCGTAGACCGGGATGTAGCCGCGATCGGTCTGCTGGTGTTCGACTTTGCGGGGCGTGTTCATGCTCTACTCCGGCACAGCTTGAAAAGGCATGGCACCAGCTTAAGACGGATCGCCTGCACGAAGATTGCAATATCCGGGTATCCCGGTCGCTGGGTGCACTATCCTTGTGCAAACAGGCCTGATAGTGGGTATATATTGCGCATGGCTGCACTGGATCGCACGGACCTTCGCCTGCTGGCCATCCTGCAGACCGAGGGTCGCATCACCAATGCCGAGCTGGCCGAACGGGTCAGCCTGTCGCCATCGGCGTGCCTGCGGCGGCTGCAGCGGCTGGAGCTGGACAAGATCATTACCGGTTATGCCGCGCAGATCGATCCACTGGCAGTGGGTCTGGGGCTGCAGGCGTTCGTGCGCGTACAGCTGAGCAAGCATGAGAGCGCGGCGATCGAAAGCTTCGTCGATCTGGTCAACGGCTGGGACGAAGTGGTGGCTTGCCACGCGCTGACCGGCGACATGGATTACCTGCTGCATGTGCATGTGGCCGACCTCAAGGACTTTTCGCGCTTTCTGCTCGATCACTTGCTGAACGCCACGGGCGTTGCCGATGTCAATTCCAGTTTCGTACTGCGCACCGTCAAACGTTCGCTGGCCTTGCCGCTCACCCGGTTGGCCATCCGCGGTGGTATCGATTAACGCTAAACTAACCGACTGATGAGTATCGACACCGCAATCGACCCCAAATATGACCTGATGCGTTCGTTGCGCTACCTGTGGCGGGTACCGTGGCTGTTGCTGCACATCGTGCTGGGTATCGGGCTGTGTTCGCTGATTCTCAGCTGGAACCGGCATGTGGTGATGAGGCATGGTCGCGAGCCGTTCGCCCATCGTGGGATCCGCTGGTGGTCGAGCACCCTGCTGCGGATCTTCGGCATGCGTCCGGTTCGTGTGGGCCAGCCCCTGGCCGACCCGGTGCTGTTTGTCGCCAACCATACTTCGTGGATCGACATCATCATGCTGTACAGCCAGCGCACCGCCTGTTTCGTGGCCAAGGCGGAAATTGCCCGCTGGCCGATGGTTGGCTGGATGGCGGCCTCTGCCAGCACCATCTTCCATCGACGCGGCAGCAACCATTCGCTGTCAGCGGTGATGCAGGTCATGGTTGCGCGGCTGCGCGCCGGTCGTTCAGTGGCCGTGTTTCCGGAGGGCGGTACCGGCTACAACGGTGTATTGAAGGTGTTTCATGCGCGCATTTTTCAGGCCGCGCTGGATGCGCAGGTGTCGGTGCAGCCGGTGGCGCTGTATTTTTCGCGGGATGGCCGACGGATGATCGATGCAGGGTTTCGCGAAGGCGAAAACTTCCTGCAGAACATCGTGCGCCTGCTTGGCGAAGCGCCGATGGATGCGAAGGTGCATTTCCTCACGCCGGTACCGGCCACCCCGGACGCCCGGCGACGCATGGCTGAGCTGTCGCGCGAGCGCATTGCGGCGGCACTGGACGACGAATCCGCGAGCGATGCGGCCGCATGAGTCTGCCGCGTGGCAGCGACTTTCGCCCACCATGGCCGTTGCGCAGTGGCCATGTCCAGACCATGCTCTCCTCCAGCGGCGTGCGGCGCATGTTGCTGCCGCGTGCCGCACAGACGGTTTCGCGGGGGGCGGAGGCGGTGGTGGTGGATGGCGGAGGCGGCGTGCGTCTCACGGGCGCCTACACCGTACAGAAAATCCTGCCGCAGCCGCGCGGCCTGGCCGTGCTGTTCCACGGCTGGGAGGGCAGTGTGGATTCCACCTACGTGCTGCAGACCGGCAGCCGCCTGCTCGTCGATGGCTGGGACATCCTGCGGCTGAACTTTCGCGATCATGGCGACAGTCATTCGCTCAACGAGGCGCTGTTTCATTCCTGCCGCATCGACGAGGTGGTGCACGCGCTGGGCGACATCGCGCAGCGCTGGCCTTCCCGCCCGATGGCGCTGGCCGGCTTTTCGCTGGGCGGCAATTTCGCGTTGCGCGCCGCATTGCAGACCTCGCGCCTCGGCATTCCGCTGAGCTATGTGCTGGCGGTATGCCCGATCATCGACCCCGGTGAAGGTTTGTTCTCGCTGGAAGAAACCGCGCCGTGGATCTACCAGGCCTACTTCATGCACAAGTGGCGCCACTCGCTGCAGGCCAAGCAGGCGGCTTTTCCGCAACACCGGTATTTCGAGATGTCGGAGTTGAAGCAGAGCCTGCGCGGCCTGACCGAGGCGATGGTGCTGCGGCATACCGACTTCAAGACCTTGCAGCAATATCTGGACGGCTATTCGGTCGCCGGCAATGCGCTTCTGGCCATGCAGATCCCCGCCACCATTCTCACCGCGCGGGACGATCCGGTGATCCCGATCGCCGCATTCGAGAAACTCGAACTGCGGCCGAATGTGGAACTGGATATCGCCTCCTACGGCGGCCATTGCGGGTTCATTCGCGGCTACGGCATGACCAGTTTCACCGACGATTACATCGCCGCGCGGTTCAACGCGGTGGCTGATCGCAGCTGAGTGCGCCGCCTCGAGGTGACCCGGGCAATCTCAGCCGGTCGCGCCGATCACCCGCTGGCGCATCCAGCAGGCGATGCTCTTGCGAAGCCGTGTGGCCGGCAGTACCTCGTGCTCGAACTGTGCCGAAAGAAACAGCAGCAACGTGCCGGCGCGCGGGTAGACATCGCGATGCGACCGGTCGGCAAGGTACAGCCGCAGTGCCCCGCCCTCGGCGTCCTGCCACGCCTCATTGAGATAGAACACCGCCGAGATCACGCGCGCATCGCAGCCGCGCAGGCAGTCGAGATGCCGTGCGTAACCGGTACCCGGGCGGTACACCGCGTAGTGCGATTCGCTGTCGACCAGACCCAGCATCAGACCGCGGCTCAGCGCGATCCGCAGTTCGTCGATGCGCGTGGCGTAGGCCAGCTGCGGCGCACTCGGTGCATCGGACGCGAACCAGTGCGTGTGATCGCCGCGAAGCAGGCTGTGGTCACGGCCGTGGCCGACGTGCGCCGGCAGCAGCTGGTGCGTGTCGTGCATCACCTCGCACTCATCGGCCAAGGCCAGCGTCTGGCGCGGTGACAGCAGCCCCGACAGCACGCACCAGCCTTCCCTGGCGAGCGTGGCCATGGTGGCATCGAATTCGTTGCAGCGCGCGCGCATCGGCAATCCCGGTCGTGCGCGGAAACGCGAAGTTGCCCGGCGCGCGCACGCAGGGCTCGACCTGACACGGAGAGAAAAGACATCCTGCCGACAAAGTCCGGCCGGCCAGGCGACGCACTGCGTCATTGCACCAGCATACGCGCTCGCACGCATGCCGGCGCTGGCCGGGCTGCTGCAGCGCATGGTGTTCGTCCGTTACCGCTTGCGCAGCGGATCGAGCAGCGACGACAGGCCGTTATGATCGAGCTCCAGCATCAGCGCAAGCAGCCGGCCCAATTGGCCGGGCGGGAAGCCCTTGCGGGCGAACCACGCCAGGTAGGCGCCGGGCAGATCGGCGATCAGGCGCCCCTGGTATTTGCCGTAGGGCATGGCGACGGTCACCAGCCGCTGCAGGTCTTCCGCTTCCATCGACTGTCGTCAGTCGCCGTGCCGCATCATCGGGCGAACAGCTTCGAAGGGTCGGCGAACGCCTTGAACTCCAATGCATTGCCGCACGGATCGAGCAGGAACATCGTCGCCTGCTCCCCTGGCTGGTCCTTGAAGCGGATATGCGGCTCCATCACGAAGCGCGTACCCGCAGCCTGCAGTCGCGCGGCCAATGCCTGCCAGTCGTCCATCGCCAGCACCACGCCGAAGTGGCGTACCGGCACGGCGTCGCCGTCGACCTCATGGGCCGCCACCGCGCGCGCTTCCTCCGGCGCCAGATGCGCCACGATCTGGTGACCGTGGAAATCGAAGTCCACCCAGTCCTTGCTGGATCGGCCTTCGGGGCAGCCGAGCAGATCGCCGTAGAAGGCGCGTGCGTTGGCCAGCGAGGTCACCGGAAAGGCGAGATGGAAAGGGGGCAGGTCGCGCATGGTGGATTCCGGGAAGACCGCGGGTGTCGGGGTGGTGCATGCGAGGGGTGCCTACGTTAGCAGAGCGTCGCCTCGTTGCGTCGCGGGAGCCGGCCCATCGATCGGAAGGCCTGATGAAACGAGCCGCTTCACTGCATGTTTAACCAGCGCAGGTATACGCTTGGCACGATGCAACCGTAGGAGCCAGGCCATGCGCTTGCTGCCGATCTTGTTCCTGCTGCTGGCTGCGCCGGTGTTCGCTTCGCCGCAGCTGGACAAGCTGTCGCTGCCCAGGGGTTTCCATATCGCGCTGTACTCCGGCCAGGTGCCGAGCGCGCGCGCGATGGCGCTGGGTACGAACGGTACGGTATTCGTCGGCTCGATGGCGGCCGGCAAGGTGTATGCGCTCACCGACAGCCATCACGTCGGCCGCGCCGACAGGGTACGGGTGATCGCCAGTGGGCTGCGGATGCCGGTCGGTGTCGCCTTCAGGAATGGCGATCTGTACATTTCGGCTGTGAGCCGGATCCTCGCGCTGCGCGACATCGAGCAACATCTGGACGACCCGCCGCAACCGGTCGTGGTCACCGACCGCTACCCGAAAGCGACCCAGCATGGCTGGAAGTTCATCGCATTCGGTCCGGACGGCAAGCTGTATGTGCCGGTCGGTGCGCCATGCAACATCTGCGACCCGGGCCAGGGCTACGCCAAGCTGACCCGCATCAACCCCGATGGCAGCGGCAGGCAGGACGTGGCCTACGGCATCCGCAACACGGTCGGTTTCGCGTGGCAGCCGGGATCCGGGCAGCTGTGGTTCACCGACAACGGCCGCGACCTGATGGGCGACGACATGCCCAGCGACGAGTTGAACCGGATCAGCCGCATCGGTGAACACTTCGGCTACCCGTATTGCCACCAGGGCGACACGCCCGACCCCGAGTTCGGCAAGGGCAAAAGCTGCAAGGACTATGTGCCGCCGGTACTCAAGCTGGGTGCACACGTGGCCGCGCTCGGCATGCGCTTCTACACCGGCAACCAGTTCCCGGCCGACTACAAAGGCGCCATCATCCTCGCCGAGCACGGCTCGTGGAACCGCAGCAAAAAGTCCGGCTATCGTGTGATGACCGTGCATTTGAACGGCCACGAGGTAGAGGCCTACCGGCCCTTGGTCGAGGGCTTCGAGCACGATGAGCGCGCCTGGGGCCGGCCGGTCGACGTGCAGCCGCTGCCCGACGGCAGCTTGCTGGTCAGCGACGACCTGGCGGGGGCGGTCTACCGGGTGACCTATCAGAAGCCGTGAGGCAGCCACAGGTGCCAGTCGCACGCTGCACAGTCCGGGGAAACGGAACGGGCAACCGGGTGCATGCCGGAACCCGACGACCGACTTGCCCGCAGGCCCGGCCACCCCAATCATCGCAACACCACCCTCAAGGGAGACAGCCAGTGCAATTACGCAGCGACAGTTTCACCCATGGTCAACCGATGCCATCCCGCCTCGCCTTCTGCAAGCCCGGCACACCCGTGGCGCTGTCGGACAACCGCAGTCCGCACCTGGCCTGGAAGGATGCGCCGGCGGGAACGCGCTCGTTCGTGCTCACCTGCATCGACCCGGACGTGCCGAGCAAGCCGGACGACGTGAACCAGCCCGGTCGCAGCGTGCCGGCCGATCTGCCGCGGGTGGAATTCGTGCACTGGCTGATGGCGAACATCCCGCCGGAATGCGGCGAATTGGGCGAAGGTGCCTGCAGCGACGAAATCACCTCGCGCGGCAAACCCGTGCCGTTCGGCCCTCCGGGCAGCGTGCAGGGAGAGAACGATTACACCGGATGGTTCGCGGGTGACGCCGACATGCAGGGCAGCTACACCGGTTACGATGGCCCGTGCCCACCGTGGAACGATACGCTCGTGCATCACTATCAGTTTCGCGTGTATGCGCTGGATGTGGCGCGGCTGCCGCTCAGCGCCGGCTTCAAGCTGGATGCGTTGCGTGCGGCCATGCACGGCCACGTACTGGCCGAGACCGGGTTGACGGGTACCTACAGTCTCAATCCGGAGGTATCCGGCTGAGCCGATGGCGGCACGGCGGGCGTGACGGTGCTGGCGCCCTTCACGTCCGCATGGCGCAGTCTGTGGGTGAATGACCGGACGCGGCCGGGTCTGCCGCACCGGGCCTACACCCAAGAGGACACGCTCATGCTGCATTACGCACTGGTTTTCCTGGTCATCGCCATCATTGCCGCTGTCCTGGGTTTTGGCGGTATTGCAGGTGCCGCCACCGGTATCGCGCAGATCCTTTTTATCGTTTTCCTGATCCTTGCGATCATCGCGTTTTTCCGCCGCACCCGCTGATGAACGTGCGCTTCAACACGTCATCGAGTACCGCCAGTCTTCCACGGAGGAGCAAGTCATGAACAAGCAGGTAGAAGTTCCCGCAACACACGCCGCCGACCGCATCGACGAAAAGGCCGAACGCATCAAGCAGGCCACCTCCGATGCGGTGGCCAGCACCAAGGAGGCAGTCGAGCGTACGGCCGATCGCGTCGAGGAAAGCTTGCACCACGCCACCGACAAGGCCGCCCATGTGGCCAGCCGTGCCAGCGAAAAGGCCACCGACCTGGGCGAACGCGGGCGCGAGGTCTACGATGAAACGATCGATCGAGCCGACGAGTGGCTGGAACAGGCGCGCGACTACGTGCGTGCGAAGCCGGTGCAGTCGGTCGCCATCGCGCTCGGGGCCGGCTGGCTGCTTGGCCGCATCCTGCGGCGCTGACCGAAGTAAACCAGGGGCCAGGGAATGCACAATCGGGCTGAACCACCTCGCGACTCGACGGCGCCCGATCCGGCGGCGTCGGCGTCCGGGCTGCTGGCGGAAATCGGTCAGCTCGGTCGTGCGCTCAAGCACGTGTTCGGTGCACAGTCGCATTTGCTGGCGGCGGAGCTCGGGCTGGCCCGCAGTGCCGTGTCGTGGCTCTTGCTGGCTGGTTTGGCGGCGACCGTGGCTGGCGTGGGGTTGGGCCTGAGCTTGTTCGCGTTCACCGGCGTGCTGCTGGCCAGCTGGTTCGGTTCGTGGCTGTGGGCCCTGCTGGCGCTGTGCGTCATGCAGGCGCTGTTCCTGCTCGGCGCCATTGTGCTGTTCCGGCGTTGCATGCACTGGATGAGCCTGCCGGCCACCCGCAACGAGTGGGGTGCGATGATGCACGACAGCTTGCGTGAGGCGGGCGACCATGGCGGCAGCGATCGCGCCGGGGATGAGGAGCGATCCCCGTCATGAACATCTTGCAGCGACGAGCCACCGTACACGAGGCACAGGCACGTTTGCACACGGCGCTGCACGAGCTGCGCGTACCGGTGTCGGCGCTGCTGGCGCGCGGCCGCCGGCACCCGCTGGGTACGGTGGGCACGGCGGCGGGCGCCGGATTCGTGCTGGGTCGCTTCAACGTACATCCACTGCGGATACCGGGACTGGGCGCGCTGCTCGGCGGCGGCATGGCCGAGGCGGTTGCCTACGGCGTGCGCTTGATCGCCGAACTGGGAGCGGTCACCGATCCGGCCGCGGCGGGTCGGCATGCGGAGCGCACGCAAGCGCAAGGCGACCTGTTCGACGATCCGGCCGAGACGGCGAGTCGGCATGAACACTGAGCAGGAACAACACTCCTCCGTGCTGCAGGCAATCATTGGCGACCAAGCCGAGCCAGCGCAACCAGCGGGGCCGGCTGCCGCGGCTAGCCCGCCGCATCAGCTGACGCGCAGTCTTCATTCGGCCCGCGGCATTCGGCGGCACCTGCTGTCCATTCGCATGATCTTGAATGCGATGTTGTTCCTTGCGCTGATGTACACCATCACGCTGACCAAGGCGCTGCTGATCCCGTTGGTGCTGGCGGCCTTTCTCGGGCTGGCACTGAATCCGCTGGTAGCTGCCGGTACGCGAGTGCACTTGCCGCGCTGGTTGAGCGCCAGCGTGCTGATGATCGTCCTGATCGTCGGCATCGGCACCGGGGTTACCCAGCTGGCCCAGCCGGCAGTGGGCTGGTTTCATGGTGCGCCGGCGGCAATCAGGCATTTCGTGCCGAAGCTGAGAAACATGACCAGGCCGCTGGAAGCGGCCAACCGCGCCACCCAGAGTCTGGTCAGCGCACCGAGCGGTCGCGTCGCCCCGCCCGCGCCGGCGGCATTGGCGATCAGCACGTGGGACGTGGTCTCCACCGCGCCCAAAGTGCTCGCCGCCGTGCTCGGGGTGATGTTGCTGGTGTTTTTCTTCCTGGTCTTCGGCGATTCGATGTTGCGTCGACTGGTGGAAATCACGCCGGGCTTTTCCTACAAGCGCCATGCGGTGGCGATCGTGCGCGGCATCCAGACCGAGGTGTCGCGCTACCTGCTGACGGCGCTGTCGATCAACGCGGGGCTGGGTGCGATCACCGCCGGCATGCTGTGGCTCTACCACATGCCTGACCCGCTGTTGTGGGGCGTCGTGGCGATGTTCGCCAACTTCGTGCCTTATGTGGGCGCGATATCCACCACGGTCGTGCTGGTGCTGGTGGGCATGCTCACTGCCAAAGATGCAAACCTGCATGCGTTCCTGCCGGCCATGACGTTTTCCGCCATCACCGTGATGGAAGGCAACCTGATCACGCCGATGATCCAGGGCCGCAGCATGCGGCTGAGCCCGATCGCGATCCTGCTGTGGTTGCTGGTATGGGGCTGGCTGTGGGGCGTTCCGGGTGCGCTGCTGGCCGTGCCGATGCTTACCTGCACCAAGCTGATCGCCGAGCGCGTGCGCAGCTGGCAATGGTTCGCGGTGATCGTGTCGCGCTGACCACGGATGTCCGGGTCGGGCGCCGCAGGATCCGGCGGGGAGACATCAGGTGCGCCGGTGCGACCCATCGGCGGCTTTGTCCGTCGTGCCGCTGGCCGCATGCCGGTGCAGCCACGGCAGCAGCGACAGTCGCCATAGGCCCGACTGTCCGGTGACGTAGACGGTGTGGCCATCGGGCGCGAGATGCGCTCCCCACGGCAGATCCTTGTTGACGGCGTCGCCGAGGTCGATCGGCCGTCCCCAGCGGTCGCCTTCGCGGAAGGCGATGCACAGGCGCCCGAGGCCGCCCTTCACCTTGCCGTAGTCGAACACGATGAAGGACTGGTCCGGCGCCACCGCGGGGTCATGGGTGGAAACGGCGGGATCGCCGAGCCCCGCGCGTTCCGGCGGCAGATACCTGCCATCGCGATACGGCGAACGCCAGATGTGCATCACCTTCTTCGGCTTGTCCCAGCGGATGAAATACAGGGTGCCGTCGGCTGCGAGGCTGGCGAAATCGACGAATGCTTTGTTGTTGACGATAGGCCCGAGCCACACGGGAGTGCCCCAGCCCCTGCCCCGGCGATCGACCCGCCAGATGTTCGAACCGGGTGCGACGCCACCGGCGAAGTAGTCCTGCACCAGCGGTTTGCCGCCCGGCTGCACGGGGCGATCCGAATCGAACAGCAGGTAGCTGCCGTCCGGCGCCACCAGCGGATCCTGGTCGAACCAGTGGCCCGAGAAGCCGGCCACCTGCGGACGGGACCAATGGCCGTTCACCTTGTGCGAAACCATGATGGTCTTGTGCGGCCCGCTGCTGCGATCGAAGAACACCGTGTCGCCGTCCGGCGTGAAGGCCAGGGTGTCGTCGCTGTCGGGATGGATGATGCCGCCCAGCGTCACCGCCTGCGGCGCAGGTGCCACCACTTCGGCGGCCAGGGTGTGGCGGGCTCCCGCAAGCAGGCCGGCGGCCACGCAGAAACGGCAGGCGATTGTCAGGGCAGCAGTCATGTCGTGAACCTCAGCGGAGAGTTGGATGCGGTGGCCTGGGGCGCCGCGGCGGCCTCATCGCGCATGGTGCGCGGCCAGCCACGGCGCCAGCGATAGGCGCCAGATGTGGTTGTTGCCGTTGTCCCATGTGCGCATGCGCGCCAGGTCCGCGCGCGCCTGCGCGGGCGAGCGCGGGTAGCTCACCTTCGCCGTGTAGTTGCTGGTGAAGTACAACGTGCGCCCGTCCGGGCCCAGGTGTGAACCCCAGGGCTCGTAGCGGTTCGCCGCATCGCCGAGGTCGATCGGCGTGCTCCAGGTGCTGCCTTCGCGGAAAACCATGTACAGCCGGTCGGGCTTGTCCTTGCCCGCGTAGTCGGCGTCGAACACCATGAACGACTGGTCCGGCGCGATCGCCGGGTCCAGCTCATGCGCGGCCGGATCGCCCAGCGCCAGCCGCTGCGGTGGCTGGTAGCGGCCGTTGCGCCAGGCCGTGCGATACAGGTGGAACGCGTGCGTGGTGTCGTCGCGGCGCTGGTAGTACACGTCGCCGTTGGCCGCCACGCTGGGCGCGTAAATGCTCGGTGCATCGTTCACCGCGTCGGGCAGCCGCACCGGCGCGCTCCAGCCCTCGCCACGGCGATCGACCCGCCACAGGTGGCCGCCGTGCAGCGCCGGGCCGCCGGCCACGTCGGCGCGGTTGGAGGTGTACACCAGGAACGAGCCATCCGGTGCCATCGCCGGATCGTGGTCCTGCCACTGCCCGGAGAACGAGGTGATCCGCGGCGTCGACCAGCGCTTGCCCACGCGATGCGATGTCATGATGAAACCGTTCCAGCCCGCCTGCTGGTCGAAGTAGACGGTGGCGCCGTCGGGCGCGAACGTCAGGCAATCCACGCCGGCCGGACCGGAGATCGCGCCGGGCGCGAAAATCTCCGGTGTGGCGGGCGACATGTCGGCGCCGTGGACGCCGGCGAGGCCGGACAGGCCCAGCGCCATGAGGCTGCAGGCGGACAGGGTGAGCGGGCGGCGGACCATGCGTGCTCCTCGACAGGACGACGGTGCGGTCGAGTCTGCGCATCGGTGTCGGCGCATCGCCGCCGCTTTGTGACGAGCGGAGATTCGCCGTGACCAGCGGTCGTCCGCGCGGGACAATCGGTTCGTCCTCATTGGGGAATCGGGTGCCTGGTCGCAGCGAACGCCGCCAGCGAAGGCCTTGTGGGAGCGACTTCAGTCGCGATGCTCTTGCGTGCTCCGGCGCCGGCCATGCAGAGTTTCAGAGCGAGAGCTTTCGTCTGCCTGGCACGGTAGGAGCGCACCCTGTGCGCGATGCTCTTGCGGTTCTCCGGTGCACGAGCTTTCAGAGCTTCAAAGCAGGAGCTTTCGTCTGCCTGCGGCAGCCGAGTTACTTATCTCTTGCGTGGCCAAGAGATAAGTAACCAACAGAGAAGGCCACCCCGCTTGGCGCCTGACGGGCTCCTGCCCGGCAAGTCCGTGAGCCGGGGCCGGGCTCTTCGACAGGGTATCCTGCCCTGGCGAAAAGGCATCGACATCCCTGTCGATGCCCGCTCCGCGGCCTGTCGACCCCGCCTCACCGCCGCACAGGGGCCCCGGGCAGAGCAGCGGGCCATCCTGGCCCGCACTCGGTGTGCAACCGCTGCGCGGTTGCGAGAGTCGGCAGCTCTTGGCGTTGGATGGATTTTTCGCTTGGCCACGGCCGCATCGGCGGTGATTGCACCGATGCCGACGATCGTGCGCAGCCGCACACACCGCTCGTCCTGCCGCGCGTGCGCTTCGATGCGTGCATCGCACGCGTCGAAGTGCACGTGCAACTGCGTCCAGTGTTCCGCCAGATCGCACAGCAATTCCTTGAACTCCGCCGGCAACCCGAGCTGCGCATCCAGGTCCGCCAGCAGCAGGCGCAGCGCCCGATCACTTGGCGCCACGATCACCCCGAACTCGGCGAGCAGGCCGCGGATGCGGTTGCCAATAGCCAGTGACTCGACCTTGTAGCCCTCGCGCACCCGATGCCAGGACAACCGGACCTGCTGGTCGATATCCTTGACCGGCACGAAGCGCATGTTGCCCTGCCGTGCGGCGGTAGCGACCGCTTCGGCATCCGCCCGGTCGTTCTTCGTCTTGCGGCCCTTGCGGAACGGTTTGACGAACTGGGCGGCGATGATACGCGGCTGCAGGCCATGGTCCAGGCACCGCCGCGCCCAGTGGTGCGCCCCGCTGCACGCCTCCATCGCCACCACCGTGTCTGCGGGCAGCTGCGCCAGCCACAGGCCAAACGGCTCGCGCCGCAAATCCTGCCGCCGAAGCACATGGCCGCCGCCGTCCATCTCGCACGCCGAAAACACGTTCTTCGCCAAATCCACGCCAATGGTTATAGTGCTCATGGAGACTTCCTCTTCTGTTGACGGTTGTGTTGCAACACCATCATGGCCATCGAGGCCTCAAGGGGAGGAAGTCTCTTTTTACTCATTCAGGCGGACGGCTGCGCCGCCGCTTAATTCCAGCGTGTGTGCCGGGCATGGCACGTTACTTCATGGGTGAAAGTCCCATGGCCAGGTTTTCGCAGAGCCGAAGGCAAGGAGAAGGGCAAGGGCGTCGTCGCGAGGCGGGGTCTGAAGGAAGCCTAATTCGAAACGGCGGGGCGATGTACAAGAACCGGATATGAGGCGTGATGCACGTGATGCATTCGGGACCAGCGGGCACGTGAACTGACTCGTCGGACACGAGGCAAACACTTGGGCGTGGTCGTGGCAGAGCTGAGGAAAATCCTGCTTGGATGGAAAGCATACTTCGGCGCGGCCGAGGTGCCGAGTCCTCTGCGCGACATCGACAAGTGGATCCGGCGCAAGTTGCGCTGCTACATCTGCAAACAGTGGGGGCGGGCCGGCTATCGGAATCTGCGTAAGCGCGGCGTCAGTGTGCGCGAAGCGTGGCACACGAGCCAGTCGGCCCATGGACCGTGGCGGCTGTCACAAACTCCGGCAGTCGCCTTGGCCTTACCTGTGCGCTACTTTACGGAACTGGGGTTGCCGCGCCTTGGCGTGCGGCAGGAATTCAATCCATTGAACCGCCGTGGTACGTGACCCGTATGCCCGGTGGTGTGGGAGGAGAGGCACCGCGAGGTGCCTCCCTATCCCGATTACCATTCTCTCAAGAGTTGGAGCCTCCTCAAATCCCGGGCCGGTTCATTGATCACGCACAACTTCAGCGGGGGCTGCGTCGCCTGCCTTTTGCGCATACGGCAAGGCGTCATCGACTAGATGCACCAAGAAGCGACCCGGCTGTTCCAGCATGATCATGTGTGCCGAGTCGGCGAAGATCACCAGCCGCTTGGATGGTGCCTGGATCTTGTCGAACCACTGCACACCCAGCGTGTGCGACGTAGTGTTGTCATGCGCACCGACAAACATGACAACCGGGCAGCCGAAGCGCGTCGTGTGGTCGAAATCGACCTCCGACAGCGGTTTCAGTAAATGTTTGAGCGAGAACAAGCTGCCGTTGTCGATGGCGTGGAGATCACTTTCGCTGTAGTCGGGCGAAAGGCTCCATGCATCAGCGGCGAACTGGAAATCCTTTCGGCCATAGGCCAAGCCACCGTAATACATCTCCCACTGATCGCGCACGCCGATGTGGTCAAGGGTCATGCCGTTCTTGCCGGGGTAGGGCCCGATGGATTGCAGCGCCCCCACGGCCTGGTCATTGTTATGCGCCTTGGCCTCTTTCAGGGCGAAGGCGTAGCCGTCTTCCTCGTTCTTGTACATGTTCACCACTTGGCCAACGCTGATGTAGGCGTAGAACCATTCCGGGTGGCGCTGCGCCAGTTCCACACCCAGAACGCTGCCCCACGAGTGTCCCATCAGGAAGATCTTGTTCTTGTGGAAGCGATGGCGCAGGTAATCGACTACCTTAGCCGCGTCGTCGGTCATGCCGTCTATGCTCATGCCCGGCGCCATCCGCGCCTCGGTGTTGGAGGCATAGGTTTTGCCGGCACCACGCTGATCCCATTCGACCACGGTAAAGTAGTCCTCCCAAGGCGACTCGAACGTCCACGCCAGCGGCATGTCCGGCGAGGCCGGCCCGCCGTGCAAGAGCAGAAGTACCGGGTTGCGCAGGTCGCGACCGCGAATGGTCACCCATTGGTCAATGCCGTTGATTTGCAGTTTTATCTGCTGGTCAATGCCGTTCGGCGAAACGATTTTCTGATTGGCAGCGATGATTCCGGTGACCTTGGCGCGCGTCATCCAATGCGATGTGTCGTGCGCCGGGGACGTTGCGTTGGCTGACTCGCCTCCCCATGCCGGTCCCATGGCTATGCCCAACGCGGATGCGAGCAGCGCACACAAGGTCTTTTGCATCTTTCTCATCAATGTCATCTCCTGAAGATCGAGGTAATAGTCAAACATGCGAAAAAATCATTCTGCCAGTCGGTGCGAAGCGCTGACTCCTGTTGTTCCGACTGTAGGTAGCGAATAGCGTGCCAGTTGCGCCATCAACATTTGTGCTCAACTTTCAATGCGTTAGCGGGCACTGCGGCACGGGTGCTTTGTCCGCGGACGGTATGCGGATAATTAACGGACATCCTTCGTGCGTTCGCGCGTTCGTGCTCCGCCACCATTCAAACCGTACGTACACGCACTTTCGGCAAGTGCCTCGTTGGCGGTTTTTCTGTGCCGCCCGGTGGCCGAGTTCGGCGTGCTTAGGGCACAACGCGATGTGGCCTTACGGTACCAGTCTTCCCAAAAGCGGCCAGCCGCGAATGTCGCCTTGGGGTCGGTCAGCGACCATCGGGTAACTGCCGCCAGCCGACCCGTCGACGACCCCAACCAACGGTCGCTGACCGGCCAAGAAGAGACGGTCGACTACCTTAGATTCATGCCGCAAAGCTGCCGTTCAAAATGGCTGTTCACTCATACTTAGGCTCGGCAGGCCTTGCGTTATGATGACCCATGGCTCTTAAAACCATCTCTATCGCCGACGACGTCTAGTTCAACGCTCTCGTCCAGACCCTTGCCCGCGATGTGGTCGATGCTCACATTTACTCGGGCCAGCACAACGCCCTTCAGGCTCAGCTGGAGAAATGGCCCGAGGTGCAAGCCGAGGTGTGGCCCTTCTGGTATCACACGCAGCAAGCGCATCAACGAACTGCGCTAGCCTGCTTGGCCCGCGTGTTTGACCAGGAGCAGAGTTCGCTTCACTTGCGCTCCTGGCTCGTAAGCATCCGCGACCACACCCATCTCTTTGGCAAGGACGCGGCGAAGCTACGCCGTCCCGACGACCCCTTCATGCAGTGGCTTCCCGAGGGTGCCGTGCCGGACCCCGTCCAGCTCGAGAAGGACATCGGCCTTTGCTCGATGCAGGACTCGGATGTCGCAGCACTATCGTGTATCGCAGCAGCGTGCTGGCGCACCGAGGCGCCAAGCTCTCCAAGCAAGGTGCCGCCGCGAAACTGCCGGAGCTGCTCTACGAACAAATCGACCGGCTACTGGCCCGCGCCCACGACATACTCAACCGCTACAACTACATGTTCGATGCTTCCTTCTTTAGCATGACGCCGCTGGGTCATGACGCCGTGGAGCGCGTTTTCGAGAGCATGCAGCGCGATCTCGACCAGCACAAGGCAGAGGTCGCCGCGCAAGCTGCCGCAGTAGAAGCCCGGCGGCTGGACTTCGAACACGAAATGCAGCGCATCAATGACACAGCTCCCGGCCGTGATGCGGAAGCCCGAGAAGAGCGCCAAGCGCTGGCAGTGCGTTTCGGCTACACCATCGATGATCTAGGCGATATCACCGGGGTTGTGTTGTGGCGACAGGGTCAACCTGCCGGTGCATAGTTAGTGCCGTTCACTACGCCACAAACAACGCAGGCTCCCCCAAGGCGGGGGTTCGCGACCGACTGAAACGGGTCGGCACCGACCCAAGCCCGAGAGTTCCGGTAACGGTTTCGTTACGGAAATCAGTGATCTTCTATTTCCAGGATCGCACCCGCATGCGGATCGCACACGAATACATGGCCGTCGTTGTCATTTGTGACACAGTGTGAATGTTGCGCGGTCTTGTAGTCGACGATCGGCCTCAGCCCACCCGAGGCGTTCACATCGAAAATCGTGAGGATGGCGGATCGCGCCCCGGGCACGTATAGATGATGCAGCTTCGGGCTATAGCTGATGATGTCGATACCAGCGCCAGCTGGTGCGCTCGCGATCACTTTGCCACTCTCGGCGGGCGCCAGCGTTACGACCTTGCCTTCACCGCAGGCGACGAAGACGTGATCGTCTGCTTCGTCGATGGCGATGCCGTTTGATCCCTCGCACGTGTTCGGCCACTCGGCCAGTATCTTGTGCGTGCTGAGTTCCATTTCCACGGTCTTGTTCTTCCAGAGATTCGAATATGCCCGGTTATGCTTGTTGTCAATCTCCAGCGACTCCGGGCCACCTGCAACGGGGATCACCGTTGCAGGTGTCAGCGTTGGCTTGGAATCGACAGAAAGCTTGAGCACCTGAATCTGCGCCTTGCCAGGCTCGGTCACCCAGAGTTCGTGGGTACGAGCGACATAGCGCACGTAATCCGGCCCACTCTGGAGCTTGGTGTGTCCCACCACAGCGTGCGTTCGCGGGTTGATGGTCACGATTTCCGTCGGATCGTGATCGCTGGCAAACAGATAGCCTTCGGCGTAAATCGCAGAAGTGGTGCCTTCACGAAATGATTTGACTTTCGGGGGAGCGCTCACATCAGGGATGACGGTAAGCGCGTGGCTAACCGGAACCATCATAACCAGGTTGCCCGTCGTGCCGGCCGGGATCGTGACGCGATCCAGCTTGGCGGCGTAGCCGATGTCGTCGAAGCCGATGCCGTGCATGCCGCCGGGAATCTTTATCACTGCCTGCGGCGCGAGCGCCGCGGGGGCTGCGAGTACGGTGGATGGCGCTACTGCCGCCAGCAAGGCCAAGGGAAGAGGACTTTCATGGTGGATATCATGTTTGTGAGGGTAGAAAGAGTGCCGGTTCATGGCATTTAGGTTAGCCGATTGCACAGCCAGTCAAGCGTGCCTATTGGCACGCCCTTTGATGCGAAAGCTCACATTTCTCTTGGGCTCCTCAGGGCGCGTTCGAATCGCGCTCAGCCAGCTCCGGCTAGGATCGTCCCACATCAAGCCCCGTCGTACCTTCGTTCATCAACTCTGTGGCCGGCAGAAATGGGTGGCGATCACCACTGCTCGGCTGAGAACGCCCACTCCTGATCCTTGGCGGCGAACGAGTACTCTCTGTCGACACCCAGGTCAGGCCGATCGAACGACTGCGGATGCAGTAGTTCGATCGGATTTACCCCACCTGCTTGTGTGTCTTCAGGTGCTTGACGATGGCGAGTGATCGGGTCACGTGCTGGTCGGGGCGCAGGTGATCGGCTTCCGAAGAGAGCGTTGCGACGATCCGGCCATCGCTGGCGATGACGAAGGTCGTGCGTGGAATGAAGCCATGATCGATTGCAACACCCCGCACGTCTTTCATGCCGGACTGAGCGGCGATCGTCGCCAGATCGTAGGAGGCGGCGATCTTGCCGCTGCTGTCGGACGCCACCGGAAACTTGCCGGCACAGTATTTGGGATCGGATGAAAACGCATTGAGCCGCTGGAGACTGTCGGCTGACACGCCGATGATGGTGGCGCCGGCAGCGTCGAACTTGGCCTTGTCGGTGGCAAAGGTGTGCGCTTCGAGATCGCAGCCGCCGGTGAAGGCCGAGGGATAGAAATAGAGCACAACCGGACCCTTCTTGAGAGCCTGCTTGAGCGAAAAGGTGAGATCTTTGCCGGCGCGGCTGGCCACGGCGGTGAAGTCGGGTGCCATAGCACCTGGCTTGAGCGCAGCCACGGCTGGTGTGGCCAAAAGCACAGCCACCAACGCGCCCGATGCCGCGGATATCGCAAGATGCCTTTTCATGTCGATGACCCTCTTGGAGAGGCCGTCAACGTAACACGATGCCCTATTCCTGTGTCAGTTCCGGGGCGTTTGGACGGCCATGTCAAGAGCCGGCAAAGAGTCGAAAAGTGCCCATCCAGCTTGCTCGCCCGTCATCGCGACCGCGAGGCAGAGATCGGCCAAAACCATCCGCTTGCACTAATCAAAATTGGCCCTGATTCTGAGGCTGTTGTCCGCGGAGCTCGTGTCTATAGAACTGGCGGCAGTCCCGTTCAGCAGCGGATAGAACCCGATGCGGGTGTGCGAGGAGCCTGGGCGGTGGAAACCAAGCGAGCGAGGCAAAGCGATTTTGAGTCGTATTTTTCGATCCTTTGAAAAAGAAAATAGCCGTAGCGTGTGACGAAAAGGAGCGGGAAATATGGCCAAAAGCGTGAAGTCGCGGCCACTTGTGTTTCTGCCGCCCGGGCTCCCAGGGCGTTCCGAGCGTCCATCCGATGCCGATCATCGCAGTCGGCCGGACCAGCGAGATCGCCACTTCGACACCGATGGCCGAGTCGATCGCCTGCCCCCAGGGACTGGGGACAATGCTGAGCTCCGCGACCAGGGCAAGCGACGCAGCCCCGCCGGCCGGCATCGCTCTCAACAGGCTTTCCGGGGTGATCTCAATGTGTGTGCAAGATGGCCCGCCATTGAGATCCTACTCAGCCCCCTGCTTTTCCCTGACCGCGGTTTTGGCGCGTGCGCTCACGGATTCCAACAACCTGGTCAACCGCGGCCACTTCTGTAGAACCAGCGCTTCGCAAGCTCCGCACTCGCAACATAACTCAGCATGATCAACCCCATCAGCCCGAGAAAGAGCGGTGGCAACGGGACGAAGCCAAAGACGGC